>Ga0099824_1000010_pt1 | contig 94447 bp, 48 predicted proteins | sample SiratrowhiteBW_FD_76837 | JGI IMG/M metagenome (GOLD analysis project Ga0099824, IMG submission 76837) | Root nodule microbial communities of legume samples collected from California, USA - Siratro white BW | ecosystem: Host-associated > Plants > Roots > Nodule | place: USA: California... | reverse complement strand
TAGTGAAGTCTAGTATATATAATGTTAGTTTTTGTAATTTATATTTATGAATATAAGAAACAAAAGAATGAAGAAATGAAGGAGGAGAGGGGGGGGCGGTGGGGGGGGGATGGGGGGGGGGCGGTACCCAACCAAAACCCACTGGAAAACGTAAAATGTGGAAGCCTAAATCTATCTCTACAATGATCATAAGGAATACTAGGGGGAATTCCCTCCCACCAAATAAAATAATACCGTAGTTAGCCAAATTATCTGCACACCTATTGTCCTCTTATAGATATTAGAAAATCTGAAATTAATCCTTTTAGGCATTATTCCATCTGTTCCTTTATCTCTAAGGAATCATATTATCATGGATAAAAAATAGCATGACTGCCATAATTACAATATATATATTACTTATTTTCCCAAATTCCCATTCAAGTTGGAGAATATAGGTCATATGCCCCAAGCTTATGACATGCATAACATGTCCAAAGACCTCACTAAAACATTGTGAAAATATCCTTGAGTTGATAAAGCTATTGGTGTTGTCTTCAATGAGATTGTCTCTCTGATAGTGACATTTGACATTAGATAAGTTTTATAAAACTTAGACAACTCTCACCTAAGTCGATTTTGTATATGGTTGAATTTGGTCCCAAGACCAATTTCTAGGATAATGTCAAAGTCTATCCAAGATGCATTTGTTGGGCCAACTTGCACCTAGTTACGCTCTAGGTTGGAAGTCTTGGTGTGAGGGGAGTGTTGGAAGGCCACCTTATCAATACCAGAAATCAATTATCTACTGTGATCTCCTTTCTTAATAGGAGCTTTGGTGTACAACTGTGCCAGTGAAAGAAATTGGAGATCACTTTCTAAACCTGCTAATATTGGAAACAACTCAATTTGTGAACAGAAATTCAGAATGTGACAATAATAGCCTGAAAAAACAGCATCTGCTCCCAGGAGCTTCACTCACATTGAACCTCCTGATATTCCGCCACTGAAAATTGGAACACAAATATTCAATTAACTGTATACCATAGGAAGTAACGAGCTGATATCGGCCTTGATTTACTGTTTCCAATGGGAAAATGTCATCGAGATGCACAGAGGTAAAGTGCAACAGTGTCACGGGAGCAGAAGTTGGAGCCACAGGTGGATCTGATGCTTGGAATGGATTGGGATAGGAAGGAAGTCATGGCTCCGAATTGAAGAGAAGCTTTTATACCATGATAGAAATCATGAACCAGAGAGTAAGGAAATGTTAGAAAAAGAAAGGGCAATATATTCTGATAATTGTGATTAAATGAACTTACCTCAATAAGCAAGAGATTAGAATACTACTATTTTGGCATCTGAACTAGGTTTTTAACTTGTTTAAATACATAACATTAAACTCGCTCAACTTTGTAACAAAACTAATAACTGATGCCTAAAATTCGGAATCGTACCCTATTAGGTTGAATAGGTGGAAAATACGGATCGATTTGAATGCAAACTTCTGCTCACTTTTTGTTTGAATAAATTTATGAGATGAAAAATGTTGGAAATTCTATATTAACTATTGCTATAGTTAAAATGGTGTATATAAGTGGAGGCAATGCCTCATGGTTGAGTTTATCAGTTCATTCGATACCAGAATGTTCTAAGCTGTTATTGAAGTCTATTTAGTGGTATTTAGTGAGCTTTTCAGGTCATTGACACCGGAATGTTCAACCTTGACGAGAGGTAGGTAGGTGTAGTAAAAATCTCATATTAACTATGACCAAAATGGTGCATGTATGTATGGCATGTCTTATCTAGTGAGCTAACATGAGGTCTAGTTAGATGTAAACTCATTCTAAGGAAGCGATTTTTTCTTAAAACTTATTGAAAATCATTTTCATTCTCGTTCTCTATTTTCCTGCACCTCACTGCCCACCTAATTAACAAAGCACAGCTTAGAAATCAATATGGAACAAAAAGGTTTCCCTGTCATCCGTATTGGCTTTTTCTCTTTGTATAAATTGTGGTACTAATTTCTTGAATTGATAATAACAAGACAATTCAGCAAACAAGTCATTGCTTGGTGTCCAAATGCATAAACCCTCTCCCGAGAAATAAAATGAAATATTAAATGAAGAAATTACCCAGTGCCTGGATCATGATGACTGCCCATACTTATTTTTTCCCTTGTATGCATTCTTATCCTATTACAGAGAATCAAACACCTGGCTCATGATTAGAAGAGAGACGAAGCCATGGGTCTTCAGCAATGCGACTGTGACGTGCAAAACCCACAGCTTCAACATATCTTCTTTTGATCACAGGAAATAACTGAGACATTGATAGGTTCCTGTTGTTTTTACTCCTGACTTCATGCCTGCGCGTTGATATAGCTTCCACATTGATGACCTCAGGAGACATTAGTATATACAACTATACTTTTAAACTCTGTAATTATTTCATTCAAAATAATTGCTTCAAAATGTTATTTGAATGTAATTATTTGGAAGGAAACCCTTCCCTTCCTGATGTGTAAGTAAAGTGTCTTCCGTGCTTAGTGAGTGGTTTTCTTGAGATACAGGTAATCTAGAATTCTAGAACTGAACTAGTGCGTGTCACTGTAGCACCTGATCCTTGTGATGCATGTTTTAGTTGAGAATGATTAAATTGGTTGCGTTTTCTTTAACCACTCTGGTTGTAGGATATACTTATCTGACAGCAGATATTGGGGAGTGGATTCCCTGACTCTGACGGCAAAGATCACTGTTCAGCAAATGAATCTTCTAAATCATTTATCAGCTAAACTTTAAACTCTTATATGAATTCATGGTTTACCGTGTTATTTCTTTCTAAACCGAAACTCTCCTTGCACTTGCCTATCTATTTCTCATATTAACTAAATTTCGTAAAATACATATCAGCTTTTCAGTCAATGTAACACCAACATACCGGTAAAGAACATCCATCTACGAAATTTCGGTGAGCAGACAACAAAATGAAGTGTATTTTATGAAATACTGTGTTATGGTAAATGAATAAACCCACAATTTAATTACAAAAAATACAGAACATCGCAAAATTTTTACTTAAATTTAGCAATTGTTTTAACTCCCGTAGGGCCTACAATTTAATAAAATAACATTATTTTTTCCCACGTTGTCAAGTACGAGTATAACATGTACCGATGTCAATATATCTGGATTCCAGCATAAAATAGTTATTATGTTGGTGTAAAAGATGGTCTTAATGGTACTTGTAATATTTTAAGTAGGTAACTAATGAGTGGTTCCTTGATTATGGCTTTTGCATGATTAAAAAGGTCAATGTTCAGTGACCATGGTTTGAGCAATGCATGTTCGAGTCGAGTATGAATCCAAAGTGGTAGTCATCACGAAATACCTTAGCCCATCATATTTTAGTGTTGTCTCGAACCAAGACCAAAATCACGTAAAAGATGTAAGAGTTGTGTAAGATAGCTTCTCTATGGACGTAGAGAATCACGTCATAGATGTACGACTAAACATACTGTAACCAAACCACGTTGTAGAGGCCATACGTGCAAAATATGTTCTATAATTATAGCCTTTGAATCTGTCTCTTTCACCAGTTGGCTGATTCTTAAGGTGTTGCTTTTTCATACAGGCTTTTATTTTGATGGGACCTAAGGCTACTTGTGCTTCACCGAGAAAAAATGTCATAAATATCACCAGCAACCAGTGGCTATAATAGTTTACAAAAGGATATGCAATTCTCAGTCCTCGCTTTAAATGCAGAGGTTGCTAAATTCAACATACCTTATATAAAACAAACACTAAAAGGTATTGCTAATTCAATCTAACATAATTTGTTCATAAAAAATGCCATCCAGCCTCTGCTAGATTTCACAGTAGGAACGTACATTGTGTATAAAACAGCGGTTAAATCAAGACTAATATACAAAACCAACCTAGGATTTTTCTCCACGAATTTTGTTGTCCTCGAAAAACCAATTTTTCAGTCATGTTCGCGTTACAATAATTTTCAAGAGTAACATGAACTAATACACGATGCCATCACCCAAGGACCCAAAAATTACTTTGCATGGTTTCCCAGGCAGAATTCTAGTGGCAGAAAACAAAAACACCCTTCTCCGCAGCCACCATCCTTTTGGTCGGAGTAGTTCCAACAATTCTTTCCAGCTGAAACGTAATCCAAAACGGAAAGGAGTAATTATAACGAGATGCAAAAAAACAAAATATAGAAGGACTAGCAGAGTATGCGTGTGTCTGCGCGTTATTAACAAATACTGTAAAAGACTACAACCCAGCAGAAAACAAAAATACAGCACTTGCTCATGACAATTTTAACCTCCACCAGGAATTAGTCAATAACTGAGAAATAAGAAAAATAAATTTAGTCAATTAAGAGTAAAACCAATTACATCTCCATAATATCGAAAATTCTCTTTCCCTGTTGCAAAGGTGACATACAATAAAAGTCCATTGCTGTTACAGTCCATAGGCGTTATGTATGCGAGAAAGTATCCAGAAGGTATAATCAGTTACACAAGTTAACATAAATCTACAGTTTGTCAATGGAAGTTTTTTCATAAAGAACAGAGCTCTGGATAGAGAAAGTCCATTGAACGTTAGTGATGAAAAAGCCCATCTATTATCTATAGGCACACTCAAGTCAACAATGTAGCGGTAAGACAAATTAGGAAGAATAATATACAAGGCCATCAAATCCCCAATCTCTGCATTTACATCTCCCGTTATACTTTTCACTCAAGTGCATATAAACCCACACAAACCAAATTCTAGCAAGTAACAACAGAAAGGGGCAACAAAGAGAATAAAGTATTACCCGAAGCTTGTCAAGGCAGGAAAAAAGGACAGTGCAAGTCATGTTGTCAGACCCATTAAGCATATTCACAATCTGCAAAGCAAAAGGATGGCAATGACAGAAGAAGACTTAATAATCTACATTATGTTTTTCTGTTTCATTTGTAAGGACATAAGAATACCATCTTATGCAATTATATCAACAAAAGAAAAACTATTCTAAATAGCAGATTATTAGGATAAAAATATTTTCAATATATCCATAGTAATTAGGAAAAATATACTCAGAATCCTCCTATTCATTTCAACATATTTTTATTTCCTTTCTTTAGGTTTGATTATTACAAATAGATACAATGTGAGTGGAGTGATTGTTACCAATAAAATAACTCTTTATTTTCTTACATTATTCAAATGAAACCATGAACACCAAATTTGACGAAATGCATGTTATAGGAAGAATAATAAACTAAAGAGGCCTTGTTTGGTTGTGCTTTTTTAAGTCTGTTGATTGTCCCGGAGAACAAGTCCAAAACTTTTAGCCATAAATTTCTAGCTCTCCACCTTTTATGGACAGGATTATTTCCTTAGCTACCTTAGGAGGCTTTGCACGTTCGATTTTTCAGTTTTCCAAGGTTGACCATGAAATAGAGCTAGAATGTTCTTTTGAACTGATTTATTTTCTTAATTTCATTCATTTACATATTCGTAGCCACAACAGATTACTATTTCTTCAGTTTTATACCCTTTTCTTAGTGAATTCTTTTAGACAAAAAGAGGAAACGAGAAAGCTTACCTCAGGGTAAAATTCCTTCCTCTCTGGGAGTGAATAAATAATTAAATTCTGAACCCCTCGAATCTGTCATCAAGAAATAAACTAAATATTTAGTATCAATAAAAATATGAAAGCAGAAAATAGACCCCATAAGCGTAAAAACTTCGGTGATCTATGCTTACACAATTTCTTGTAATGGTCTATCATGTACACTGCAGTCTATAGTGTTTTTATTCATAATAAGGAATCTATCTTGGGTTACCGGGAATTTACACAATTTACACAAGTCACAGACTCCGCACAACCAAAAGAGCTAGTATGAACAGAGTCTATATTAATGGTCTATACTCTATAGTATACATAATCCCATGAATTCAACTGATTTTAATTGTTTATTATTCTAATTCTAAGTCAAACTCGAGAGTTTTCATAAACTAATGAAGCCTTGATAACGCAATACAAAAATAATATTCAAAAAATCATTGATGACATATATGCATAACGTAATACTCTTAATACAATAATAATTCACAATCATAAAGTTTGATAATACATTAGAACTAAATAAGATGAATCTACATAAATGAATAAATCATATATAAATTCATAAAAGCATTAATCCTTGATGTGACAATTCAAAAAGAAATTAATTTCTTCAAATAATTTTGGCCTAATAAAATACTGTCATGGTTTGATAAAAGCCGGACACAAATACATTCGATTTGAAATTCATTTATTTGTTTTCTGACTCAAGATATCAAGTGAGTTCACAACGAGTTTACTCATAACAATTAACTTGTCTCTCAGTCTAGGATTGCAAACTCGTTAAGAGTGTAAGAGTTAACTCAACAGTTGACAACAGTTTACTCATAACAATTAACTTGTCTCTCAGTCTAGGATTGCAAACTCGTTAAGAGTGTAAGAGTTAACTCAACAGTTGACAACATTTTTCTATTTCTATACTTCAAATTCAACGGTTAGTTAAAAATATAGTTTGATTCCTGAAAGATTGGCTGCTTTCAACCTTGACAGGGCATGTTCATAAAAGGTGGCCTCTTTCATCTCTCAAGACCAAATTGTACAGACAGTTTCCAGGAACAAAAACAGCACAAATTGTCAGTTTTGGGACTAAATTAGATATTTAACTCTTCAGCGTTTATGTTACTGCATGTCATTAACTTCACAAACGACCGCAGTAGCAGGTCCATTCATTTTTATTTTTTCACAAAACAGAACTGTTAAAAATAAACGGGCAAAAAATGACGGGAGAAAAGGAGAGGGAAAAATAAATTATTTCAATCCATGAAACCTTATATCTGTGGTAAAAATGAGATCTCTCAGTGTAAAGCATAACTTTCCTACTTCCTTCATAGAACCAAAGACGTGCACGAGAAATATCACTTTGGGTTGTATACCTAAATTAACAAAAAAAGAACAGCTATCAACACAAGAACTACTACGAACGTGGAAAAGAAAAAAGCTAATGCTGCATGATTAAATAATATTCAACTATAAAAGAAAGAACAGTAATGGCATAATAATGGAAATGGATCCTTACTCCCCAAGCAGACAAAAGGAGGCATTCTGTGACTTCAAGAAATTACGGAGCCGAATAAATTCAAAGTAAGAGTTGATAAATAACATCGTCCCTCCCTGCATCAAATATCACATAAAAGAAAACAAAAATGTTAGTGTATGAATTTAAATTATCTCATGCATAAAATCTAGAAAAAATGTGAAAGCTTAACTAAAAGTAACCTGATCTAAATCTTTTATTCTGGGGAAAACCTGCAGGACAAGAATGATTGATTGTTATTTAAATGATCCAATTGTCAAAAAATACATAATAACCAGCAACATAATAGTTAATACCACTTGGACCATCCTAAGGCATTTAAAGAAATTGAACAGAAAAATTTTAGTCACAACGAAGAAAAGGATATGCATCAAATATACAAGACTTCTACCAAGGTAAGCATTAGTAATTGACACAATTGCATCATTACTAAAGACAAATAAGCCATAGTAGTGGTAAGCAAGAATGATTAAACTACTTTTCATTCAACGAGAGATAATAAGCAATATTTCTCTAATGTCAATAATTACACAGACAAAATCAATTAAAAGTAAAACCATTTTTTTGCTATATTCTATTTATTTCTTTTTTATTATGTGACTTGTTTAGGTTTAAAGTCTGCCATACAGGCTTATTTGAGCAATGGTTTTCACACTTATAGGTTACAATGGTCACTTGAAATCTGGCTGGAGCCAAATTAGTCAAGAAAAAATATCAATGACATCAAATTCTCAGAGAATGGATAGTTAGCTCTTCAAAACCAATTCAACATAACAATATTTTCAAAATCACAACTCCAAAATGCATACCTTTTTAGTAAAATAATCAAAACGGGCATCATCAGCTTCTACTATTGAGTCTACATCAAATCGTTCATAAATCTACAGAGTTCAAAAAGTAGATGAAAAGTTAGCTCAATATTCGAGTGAGGCACAAACCTACAGTGATAAATCTGAATATAGATTGATGACACTACACAGAAAAAATGAATTACCTAACCACAATAATCAAGAAGAAATAGTAATGATGGAACGTTAGTATATTAAATCAACTAATCATGAAAAGAAGACCAATTAGTTTGTTTACAGTTCCTTGAAACAAGAGTATATTGGCACCCCACTTTTCAAATTATAGAACGTCCATGAAAATATGCTAATTATGCAAAGCACTGATATTACAGTCATTCCTCATGATTTACAGACGAAATAAACCATCCTAAAAAATATTAGTTATTTTGTATTTACGAACAGAAAGTATATCACAACAATAAAATGCGTATAGCAAGGAAGATAACATTATATTGCTGACTGGTTTTTCTTGTGTACTGTTTAGTAATACAAAAGAACGAATACTTTTCCTATATACTGTCTAGTAATAGAATCCCAGAAAAGAAGTGCAATAACATTGCCCATTAGACTATCAGAAGGACCCAATCCGTTTCCTTCCTATCTGAAACATCAGGCATCAACTAGACCTTAATTGCATCAAAATGGTATAGGACCAAAACGCAGAACATTTATTCAAGCAGCCAGCAATACTGAAAAAGATTACTTGTCTTATTTCGGGTAGCACTTTGTGTAAGACACCTTTATATTCACATATCAGTTTCACCTGCAGATATCAAATAAAAGTACTGATGACTATAATATTTAAAAGTTAAAAAGAAACATTATCTTTGGTGTTATTGCTTCGGGGAGGGAAGACACAAAGACACATGCATGCGCAGACTTTGATTATCGTTTTCATTTCACAAGGTATATCAACAATGCCCTCCATAAAATAAGTCTGAAAGATTGAGAACTTTTCAGTCATGCTGCATCTTTAAATAAAAGCCCTCCATGGTCGAAGGTTATCAAAACCAAATAGCAGTCCACCACCACACAAAAACAAAAGTTGACTATGCCATATGGCAGATCATGATGCCGCTGAAAAGCAAAAGTTTGTGTATGCGTATTGTGTTCAGACAAAAAAAAAGGATTTTTCATTCTTAATTCTCAAAAATTGATGACAGGAAGATAAAAGCATTGAGAATCAGGAAACGAAGACCGATCAAATTGAAATTAGAACTGAAAACGAAAATAAAATTGAAATAAATAAATAATGAAGGTTGGGATAGAAAAAGATGACAAAGGCACAAAATGTGACATAAAACTGTTCATAAACCGAAAACTAAGTGAAGAGGATACAGACCCCGATAAAAGCAAAATTGAAACAAGCGAGACTGAAATAAAATAAAACAATAAAGAATAGATGAAATATTGCTATTCACTAATCCCTATCCCATAATATTGCGTGCAGCTTCCTATTTCTAAATCCCTAAAATATTGTTATTTAAAAAAGGGGAAAAAATAAGATGAAATTCAATCGTGTAATATGGCCAACCTCTGCCACATTATCATATCGTTCATGCAGTTTCAACAGCAAAAAGTAAAATGCTGGAAAGAAAAAGCCATCAATGGCGAATTGCACTTCTACTAAAATCCAGTGCTATAATGTAATGGCAGGGTAACAGTGCAAAAACCTTGAACCTATGAAAAAGCTAGGCAGTGAAACCATATATGTCACATACCTTCCCTTCATAATTAACACATTGATGATTGAATGAAGCATTTATATCTGCAATAAGGAAATGCAGAGGTTATAATAGACTTGGCTAAACGTCCACATAAAAATGGATTGAATGGGCAAGTCATAACTCCGCAACGGATATACGAAGGTGAAATGTAGCATAATTTTAACAAATTCACAAAAGGAAAATTCAAAAACCAAAATTTCACCAATGTAATTGAAAACTGATTATTATCATGATTGTAATGTAAAATGTAAACATAAATAGACAAAATCATTCCTGCAAAAGGCGGGTGGATTAGCTTGTGAAACAAAAATAAAAACAATACTTTTTTTCTAGAAACTAACACCCCATTACTAAGCAGAATAAAAAAGGAAAAAAAGTTGCAAATGCATATGCTCAACAGACCTAGCTTCCTCTATAAAAGGTAAAGGCAAAAAGAATAATGCAAATTTGCTCTCAAAAGACATCGCTACAAGAAGCAAGGATCATTACCGGGATTTGAATAAAAACCCAGCACTATTGTTTGCCTGTAAAATCTGGCGTGTTCATCAAGATACCTAGGAAAATATACAGATATACGAATCTCAAAATTCCGTTGTAGAAAAATCAGAATTGTATATCTTACTTCTAATCCCCTTTACCTCTAATAACCAGACTTTAACATACAATTCATACAATGAATAAAAAATGAATGGAAGATAAGAGAGTACAATTGCAAATCAAAGAACAGACTTGTGCTTTATGTCTTTGACAAACACATCATCAGCTTAAAAATATATTCTTTTCCATTAAATATTCAATTGTATTCTTATAAATCAGTGCGATATATACTGCATTTTTGTATCTTAATGTTCATAAACGCTGTATTAACTCAATATACTGAAATTTGTTACTTTCATCAAAGATGAGGGCCTGTGTTCAACTCTTCCTCCATCTCACACGATGAAAACATATTGACAGATATATAACACCAAAACTCTAGCAATTGAAATGTAAAAATGATGGTACTGGACAGTTCCTAAGGAATCAAACTCGATGCCCCCTGAGATAACTTAAATTGGCAGAGCTATGAAACATAACTTTACCAATCACTACAATGGTTTTGGAGATAAATGTAAGATAGTTTTTACAAAAAAGATACCACAATGGCATGGTTGAAAATGGAAAACCTCCAATTCTCCATAAAAACACCACTATGACTTCAAGCAGACCCTTCACTATAATTTATTATATCAGCTTAATCTAAAGATAAATAGCTAATTACTTACGTGGTAATAATTTTTGCTATGTGCTAAATTAAGAAAATGAAAACAAGGGAAACAAAATTGTAGGTCAACACAATGTAGGAGCAAGAAAAAAAAACAAAACAACTTTAAGATAGGATAGTTACAATAGAATATACCAAGGTCTAATGCGCATTACATCTGTTCCAGGTTGCTTAGATGGTAAGCAATTCAAGTGTTCAATAACTGTATGCACATGAGACCAATTCTGGCAAGTTTTCAACATTAATGAGAAACAACATTCATATAGTAGTCAAAATAATGGGAAAATCAATTTGTCACAGTAATTAAAAGAAAGATCACTACAGACCTGCATTGATATCACATCTGCATGATCAATAATCAGAACCTGTTTAGAATAAATAATACTGTCAACTAGATATTTTATGCCCCACATGCAGGGTAACTACATATTGAGAGAGGTTTGCTATAATTAAATATGATCTAAAATTAACAGTTAGGGAACTTTACCTCTATGGATGAAAGAAAATCTACATCTTTTTCCTTATTACTCCCAACCTCCTCAATTTTCTAGAAAATTGAACAAACTAACGTTATAAAAAAACATTTATAAAAGTTTCAGCACACTTTCATAAGACTAAGGATTATTAATAAATAAAAACTATTTAAATTCATATTTTAGAAAAGGAACAAAATACGGAGAAAATTTTTAAAAATAAGCATGCATATTTTATGCTTAGAAAAGCAAAATTATAATAAGCACGTGTATTACAATGGTTATAACTTTTAAAATAAAGTTGAGTCTCTATACATGACAAAAATTTTGATTCTGATCCTTAGTTTAAAAAAACTACAACTTTTCTCTTAGATGAAAGATTTTGATGAATCAGCCCCTTGGCCTGAGTCATAACAGTTTCGGACTTTTATTCCTTGGGTTAGTTAATGTTTGGTCCTACATGGCATCATACCATCTCAGTAAAGACGTTAGAGAACACAGAAAAATCTAACAGTGTCAATGGTTGATAACTCTGACAAACAACCAGGGCTTCATCATAAATGTCTTTTTCCACGTAAGGACCAAAAATGTAGACTTATTTATATAGTGACTAAAATGAAAAACAAATGTGTTGGGTATATGGACCAAATTTTTTATTTAATTTGTAAGGACACTTCCACTTAATTATGCTATGGTATAGAAGCTTCCTATTTATTAAAAAATTTAAAACGGTATACGTATATGAACCAAATTTTTATGTCAACTTGTAAGGACACTTCCGCTTAATTATACTATGGCATAGAAGTTTCCTATTTATTAAAAAGAATTAAAACTGTCTGTATGCAAAGCACTATGAATCCTGGTAGTTTCCACAACACCCCATTCAAATAAGACAAAAGTATATTTCTGATGATTTTATACAAACTGGTGATGAGATCTACTGGTCTGTAATCATTAAGTCTCTTTTTTTCTAGGTGTCAGTAGTGTTGATAATAACCCAACTTTTTCCATTATTATAAGAATTAAAATGAAAAGGTTGCACTGTAACAATAAGGTTACCTGAGACTACTAGGACAGAAGTTATTTATTATTAGGGTCTCTGACCAGAAAAATAGAAACCAATTCACTGTGTATATAGGAAAATTCTGGGACTGTCCCCTGAGAAGATAATATCATATTCATATACAATGTTTTTACCAAACAACTCTGATACAAAATAATCCAAGTTTTATTTTATCTTTTCAAAAAATACAAAATAGATACTAACAAACAGCATTATAATGCCTAATACCTTTTACTTATACCAGAAGGCATACGAACTTGAAGGTTGGACACAAAAGCCCAAAACTGAATGAAGTTAATTCCCAACAAATAAAACCAATATAAGGAACTTGAATCAATCACAAATTTGTAAATTTAATCTAAAGGGAGCAAAAGAAATCTCTAGAGTCAAATATGAATTAAAGAAACTAAAATAAATGGAAATAAAAATGCTTACATTAACCAAGCATAGTGCTGAAGCAATAATAATGTCTGAAGTATGGAAATCACTGAACAACTTGATTGTCTTCCTGTGGAGAACAAAGGATAAAATTTAAATTAGAACTGAAATATCATATCATGTTGCATGTCACAACAAATACAATTTGAAACATCAGCTTCCCATGGGTTGAGGATACTATAGTAATATCGTGAATATACTGATCCATCCCTTTTTGTCTGAAGTAGTTATTTGAAAGTGACCATCACTACATAAAATTGTCTTTTTTAAAGAAATGTAAGAGGGAAAAATAGGGAGTGAGCAAATTGATCATGAGCCACAGAGTTGATTGTCCTATACCCACATGTTCGCTATGTCACTGAGACTCTCATTGATCAGAATTTGTATTATAGAATACAAGCTGCCTAGCATTAACAATTTATAGGTTTGCTTCTCGTTAGACTCTTGATACCATGTTGTAAGGATTAGTGACAAAGCAAGTCATAAGAGAGAAATTGAGAATGAATATAAAGAATTTCATTGATTGTGTACGCACAATTATTCTAATTTATAATGAAGAAATGATACAATGATAAGTAACAATATCAAAATCTAATAATAGAAAATATTTTCCTATTAAATCTTATCATATCTTCCTATTTAATGCAATCAAATTTCTAACATTTCCACTACAAAGTGAGAACCTATCTCATCTATCAAGTCCGTTCATGAAACACCAGATTTGATGTAATGTAATCAAAGACAATTTAGTATCTTGAATGTCTCCAAACTTTAGTTGTTAGAGGTTGCCAAAGTCATGTAGTCTTGTTTGTAGTTATAGCCCAATACCAAACTTCGATATTGGATCTAGCAACAATATTCTGCTTCTTGCAACAATATTCGTCCAATATGAAGACAATACCCAAAAGTGGATCCAAACCAATTGGCACTAGAATAACAAACGATTTTGGCATTGACTTAATCTTAATACAAAAGTCCATGTTCAGGTGCACTTCTTATGCACCAAAGAATACATTCAATAAACAATACTACACTATAAGAGTATAATTACCTAGTGAATTTTATGCCAATCATAAAGTCATCCTCATTATTTCCACCAAAAAGTATATCAAAGTCAGATGTTTTGGAAGACTTGTGAGGTTTAGCATTTTCAGACTCTTCACCATTTTCTATATCACCTTTATGTTCTTCACTTCCAAATTTAGTGAAAAAACGATCCTTATGTTCAACATTGACCTGAAAAAATAAAAACAAATATCACAAAAGGAACCAAAGGAATTATTTATTTTTCTCAAGGAAAATACAATATAGTAAGAGAGATAATATTAATAAGTAACACTAGCACCAATGAAACAAATAAAATTTTAGTTTAAAGTTACATGTACAAGCAATATTTTGGCCTACAAAGTAATAATGAAGGTTCAATGCAGACATCTATTGCTGATGTTAGAATTTTACTACCAATCCAATTTTACATGCATTAAAATCAATAATATGAATTGGAGTTATATCCATTATACAAACATTTGTTGACCTTCTCACATTATGAACTTCTCACTATATGAATCTTATCTTGAATTTCTACTTTCAAGCAGCAATTTTCTTTTAAACTGGTCTTGATTCAATTAAATGGTGTGTTCTTCCATGTTTTTCATTTCCTTTGTTAATTGTTCTTGTGTTGACTGTGAGACAGTAAACACCAAAAATGGGTTTCGTACCCATTCATGAGATTTGATACATGAGTTTCAATTATTCTTGGTTCCTCTTTCTGTTTCCTTCGATATGCACCCATTATAATCTCGTTTCTATTCACTTTTATGGTTCAATCTAAATTGTTGGATTGTTCTATATGCTCCATCGAATTGCCAAGAACAAAAGAAACAAGAAAATGAGTTTCATACCCATACATGTGATTTGATCCATGAGCTCTCTTAACTCTAAGCTCCTTTCGTGAATCTAATCATAATTCACCGAATATTATCATGTTTTATCTTCAAAAGTAAACTTTAAACTTAACCTCACAAAACGGACTTATAAAATAGTGAGGTTTTCACCCATTTATATACAATAATTTGGTCATATCTCTAGTCCATGTGAGATCTCCAACGCATCCTCACATGTCAAGAAATGCACACCTTGAGCGTAAGAATAAATATTTATGAGTAGTCCAATAGAGGCCTAATAACAGATAGCACGATAAGTCCAACAATCCTTCGATAAGATAGGCTTGAATATCATCTTAGAAGTGAACTTTAAGTTTAACTCAATCTCACAAAACCAATTTAAAAGATGTTGAGGTTTGTACCCACTTATATACTATAATTTGGTCACATCATTAGTGGATATGAGATCTCCGACATTTTTTATCATTTCTACAGTTTAATTAATTGATTCTGTCATTCAGGCAAATACGGATTTTTACCCATCCTTACGTTCATGTGTTCGTGCTAGATCATTATAAGACAAAATATGGAGAGAGATATAGTTTTCTATAGCTGAAACTCAATGTATTCATAGTTTGACAGATCCTATATTTCCTTAATACATACCTGGACTATATCAACAAGTAAAGACATCGCTAACTTTAATGCCATTATCCTATATAATAGTGTGTCATTTTAGTTCGCTCATTAACAAACATGTTATCCGAAAAAGGATCAATTCAAATGCTTGGCATGACTATACTTTTAAAAATACATTAGAAAGTGAGAACATCAACATACCTTGCAAGCTGAAGGTGTAAGATGTATAAGCCTCTTTACAACACGGTACATAATACTTGCCAATGGCAACAATATTAAAACCTATAGAAACAGAAAAGTATACATAGAATAAGCTTACCATTTCTTAAATAAGAGATTACTTTTATCAAAGGAATACTAAGTTTATCAATAACTACCACAAGAAACAGAAAGCATTTATACATTAAGATATGCTTAGCATTTCTTAAATAGAAGCTTACTTTTAACTTAAAGTTCATTTCAAAGGAATACTTAGTTTATCCATTAAACACGCAACAAAGAATGGAGGAAGGGGGAGTATTATCGAATCCACCATGAAATATGAATCTCAAGTAAACAAAAATATTAATTATAGGGTTAAATAAGTTTTTGATACCTCCAAAATTGACCCACATTTAAATTGGTACCTCTAAAAAATTTTCAATATTTTTATAAATTATACCAACATTTAATTAACATGAAAATTGGTCCTGACCCTAAATTTATTACTCTTCAATTAATTCGGTTGACATGTCACACTAGTCAGATATTCCTAGTCAGACACTGTCAAAATAAACACGTCAACATCATTAATTCAAGAGTAACAAAATAACTACTATGACCAAATTCACATATTTATTAAATATTACGGTATAAAATTCACTGGGAAAGAATTGGCAGTATCAATCATAATAAAAGAACAATTTTGGAGGCACCAAAAACTTATTTAACCCTTAACGATGTTAAAAAATAAAATATGTTTGTTTTCTACATGTCATATATTTCATGACAAAGAAGTAAGGACTACTTGAAAAAAATAAATTACAGAACGCTGATTAAAGAGTTGAAGAGGTAATGCTATTATAGTAAAAAAATATCCATCATGATAAAACAATTAATAATCCTTTACCTTAGGACGAGTAAAACCTTGATCTCGAAACTTATCACTTTCAGTATGCTCTTTAAGCTTGCTCAGTTTGGCATCATTTCTTTTCACAGAATCTCTAGTTCTGAAGACATGATTGAGCTGTGTATAAAAATCACTATATCAAAGACGCTCAGAAAGTCCATAACTTTATATAGAATGATACGGAAATATACACTTACAGAATGCATTATGTATGCATCCATAATGCTTGCATCTTCGAGGCCTTTGAGATAGAAAGGCCTCTTGTTACAGTAAAGTATATCCCGGTAGCTGCTGCCTGAAACCAAATCAACATGAAGTCAATGCCAATAAAATGATAAAAAATGGAAGAGTCATTTGTTTCTTCTTTGTTTAGCATTTTGCTAATTTCCCTCTACAACCAACAATGTAATCCCCCGTCAGACCAAATTTTCCATACAAAATAGAAGAAATAGTAAATTTTCTGAATATCAGAATGTGCAACATATTGTAATTGATCACTGTGATTCACAATCAACTTACAAAGGGAGAAAAACATCCTCTGTTTAGGTGAACTGATATCTTTGCCCCCTGATGTCTTGTAGACATCCATCCAATGTTCAGACAACGTTGCCTTGAGACCATGACAAGAATTGATATCCAAATCCTAAACAAGAAAGCAAGAGTTAATAATGTAATAAGTACATGAGGCACAAAATGAAGGATGAGCATATCTATTATTAGCCAAAAGATTATGAATGTGTGCATGTGAGTGGCTTTAACATAATACAGAATTACAACAAAGACGAGGTATGTGCCGGAGCCATCCATTCCTTCATGGCTAGAGATTGGCAAATGGCTATGAAAATGTGCTAAATTTTGCATTTTCGCAGAGGTTGGAAGACATGAAATCTTCGATGTACCAAAAGAATATTTTAATATGACATACCTCCATAATGTTCTCTCCAGTTCCTATCCACTTGCAATTTTTCATACCAATAGCTGGAGTCTCCCAGCTAAATTTCACGTTACTTTTGTTGTCAATTTCTTCTTTTGATAAACTATGCCGCAAATGTAAATCAAAAGAGCTGCAAAAACAAAAATGTCAGATTGAAGGATGGCTAATCTAGAATGAAAATTTAAAATATATAAAATTGATGTATAACAATCCAGTGACACAAAAATACTGCCAAGTAACTAGTCAGTAATAACCAGATTCATTGCGAAAAATCACGGCATGGAACAAAGGTCAAAACTATAAAAGCACAATTAAAAAAATATTTAACACGGAAGGCAGCTATAAAAAATATAAACAGAGATTGAAGAATTTTGATGCATCTAATGGCCACTTACGAGCCCTTTCCTCTATATATACCCACATTTTCTGAGGATACCTGATCCTTACCACACCCTAGTTTTAGCTTTTTCTCTCTTCTCTCTAATGAAATTTATTCTTCTATCCCGAAGAGAAAAAAAATTAAAAGATAAACAACGTTAAGAAACCTCAAATGCATTGAATCTTCAGAAGCTGTTTGACCATTAATTCTAATATCTTCTTCATCTGAATGAAACCCAACATCTTCGACATCAGAACCTTCTTCTAATTCAGGATCTTGCCTCAAACTTTCCACAACTTTGCTTCTAGTAGACTCATTGTCAAACCCTTAGAAAATAAAGAGAAACAACACATCAATTAGATAATTAACAATTATATAATTATCTCATGTCAAAAACAAATAATCAGTTAGAGTGGCAGAAATCAGAAACATATAACTACATTTATATAACAATGCCTTTACAAAAGGATTTTGTTAGGTAAACCTTTGCACTCTTATCAAAGCTTCTTGCCTTCCACGTAAATATGTGATACTTTTATTTGGATGTGATAAAAATAAGTGAGTGATGATGTATATATATATATATGAAAAGAGAGGAGTACAATACAAGTAAAGTTATATCCTATAACATGCAAACCTTAGGCTAGGTACATACACCCAAAAACCAACTTTATGAAAGCTGTACAATACGATAACAACTTTTTTTAATGCAAGAATATCCCAAAAAACATATTTGATAGCCTTTGCACAGAGTTTTCTAAACCAGGAGAGACATTATGAACAAAACAAGTACATCCAAACACTTTAGGAGAGGCATTAAATAAAAGGCCATTTGGAAAATAACAGAGACGGAAATTTCATTTAAAAGATAGGAAGAAGGCATATTATTTATTAAAGAACAGGCAGTGAGAATAGCATCTCCCCAATGATCTATAGGAACATTTTGTATTCAACATTAGAGAGTATGCAATTTCAATTAGATGTCTATTCTTGCAGTGTCATTTTGTTGTGGTGTATGGGGACAAGTGGATTGATGTAAAATACACTGAGGATAAGCAAGAAGAAGATTCAACAGAAAAATATTCTTTAGGATTGTCACATCAAAAGATTTTAATAAATTTTCCAAATTGATTCTAAATCTCATTAAAGGACATGAATATGGATAAAAGCTCATATTTGTCTTTCATTAAATAAACCAGAGCATAATGGTAGAATTCATCAATAAAGGTTACAAAATATCTAAAGTCAAAAGATGTGACACGGCTAGGTTCCCAAATATCTTAATGAAGGGTAGAGAAATTTGAGTGCCATCATTCTTCACTTTGTTTTGGAAATGATGACCTAAAATGTTTCCCTAATAGACATGATTCACATTCTAACACTTGAAGTTACTTAAGACAAGGAGCTATTATCCTCAACTTGGCTAGACTTGGGTGACCTAAATGATCATGTAAAACTCTTGGAGTTGAGGTAGCAAAAAAGGACACAAGCGGGCTCGTTTACATTTATAATAAAGTCCTTACGATTGATGTCTTTGGCCAATCAGACAACCAATACCATGTTCCTATATGATAAAAGAATTAGCATCAAAGGTTACAAAACAATTTAAAGAGGGAATTAGTTGGCCAAGAGAGACTTAATTATAAGGATAGTATGGAATGTACAAGAAAAAATCAAGATTTAAAGAGGGAGATAAAGCAACTTGACAAATTCCTTGAGATGCAAATTTGGATCCATTGCCTACAATAACAAAGTGGTAAGCTTTTGGAAAAGGGATAACTGAGAATGAACATTTAGTACCATAAACATCATCAGAGGCACCGAGTCAAGTATTCATAGACCTTGATCTATCCACAAATGAAAAAATACTTGTTGAAATACTTGGCTCTGAAGAAGATTGACCTTGATTGTTGAATTTTTCAGATTTAAGCCTCAAATAGATTTTGTACTTCTCATCAAAAAGTCCTTTTTCAAATTTAGAAACATGGGCTACCTTGTTTGGAAAACCAAGCAAGGTGTAGCAATTTTCTTCGTTATGACTCATTCCTTTGTAGTGAGCATTGAGGAAGTCCACTCTAGCCACCCCGTACTCCTCTTTTGCTACGACCTCCTCTTTCTCATGGTGCTACCATTAAGGATGTTTCAATAACTTCAGCTGAATTTTCATCTTTTAACGAAGTAGGCATCCAAAGAACTCTAGTAACTAAACTATTCATTGAAGGAAATAGATCAAAGCTAAAATTGATCATGTACATGATCAAAATGTGAGTACAGACTTCTAAGAATTAGGATTATGTATAACTTATCTAGTTTTTTGTGATATGATATCCTCCAATGAATCAACCACAAGAGATTTCATTAGTTCTTCTACTAAAACCAAAGTCTTTGCTTTATGTGAGATCATATCATGATTGGCATGAGTGAGAGAGGCTACTATTTGAGTCGCATCAAAGAGATGTTGAATGGCATTAGCAAAAATGTCTTGTTTTCTTTTACAAAGAAGGACATGTCTTATAAAAATTGAGTATCTCTAAGTCATTATGTTCAACATACTGTCATAAAATACCATATAATTTGAAGTCCAGTTTCTGCCACTAAGATTTACCTTTGGCCGGAACTCAGTGACTTCCTTTTCTAAATGATCATGGTAATTTGACCAAAGAATCATAACTCTATGGAGGCAGACCAAGATAAGTACTTCTTCTAGTTAAGTTTTATTGTGGTAATAGTAGCAGTAGCAGAAACAGATGGAACAAAATTTGTAGAAGTCATTCCAGAGACAAAGCCACAACCAGATTTGAGGAGAGAGGGGAAAACCCTAAGTCATAAGGAGAGAGGCTTGACCAGCAATTTTGGTCACATGACCATCAAGATTGAGTTGTGTTCCTCGAGGCACACCAAACCCTTACTTCATCTAAAGAAATGACAACGGCAACAAAAGGCGACTGCCGGACAAAGTGGTTAGTGGTGGTCTAGCGACAGACTCTACCACCGACTTGAATTTGGATATGATAAAAAATCAATAAGCCTCTTGCTCAGCTGACGTATATATATGAAAGAAAGAGTACAATACAAGGAAAAGTTATATCCTATAACACTCAATCCATAGGCTATGTACATACACCGAAAAAGCAACTTTATTAAAGTTGTATAACAATCATGTTTTAATCAAATTATCACAATAAGTTTAATCTAACCTTCTCCTTCATCATGATCATCCTCTAGCATGCTATGAGGTTCATGGATGTCTGCAACTTTCCTTTTTTCCTCCTTGCTACCTCCTTTCCTTTTTTTCTTGCCTTTATCTTCTTCCCTTTTCCTGAAAAGGGTCCAGAAAGCGAAACAATTTTTTTACTTTTAGCAACTCAAGACAAAACAAAACAATGTTCCATACAAGCCCGATATAAGTTTATAACATTGAATCATTTAATCAAAGGAGTGTATAATCAACGATTAGTGTAACTCAAAGTTGACAAACACATTGTTATTAGCATAAATTTAATTTATTGGCTAAATTGCAATTCCGGTCTATGTTTGATTACTGATTTGCAATTTCTGTTTTTCTGTACGATTTTAGTCCCTGGTTTTGAAAAATCTGCAATTTTGGACTAATACTCAACTTGGCATACGTTTATTTCTTTCATATTTTAACTAATTATATTATTTTCTAATGGAACCTTAAATATATCTGTTTAGTTTTAAGTTCAATTGAACCAAAATAGAAGAAATAAATCAATACAAAATTGAAAATTAGACCAACTTTGGAGATTTTCTAAATTGGGAAACTAAAATCGCTGAAAAAATTAGAGGGGCCAAAATCATGGATAAGGAACTAAAAGGGGGCCAAGATTGCAACTTAGCACCTTATTAAAAATAAATAAATAAAAATAAAAAATAAATAACAGCTTAAGGAAAGACATGATTAAGAACCAGCCAGAAAATCGCAGCATGAACTAGGAATTTTTAATTTGACTTTCGTTGTTAAGGTGCAATGTGATGAAAGTAAACAACAGTTTTATTTCACAATGAACATACAATCAAGAGAGCTTTCACATAATAAGAGCAGTTTGGTAAAAGATTATTTCAATAAATCCTAAATCAAGCAAGTGCCAAGCTCGAATAACAAATAGACCGCTAAGAGTGTGATGAAAGAGAGCTCAAATTAAAACAAACAAGCCATAGTTAGTGTCAAATTACCTTTTCAATTTAGAAGCGGCTCGTGGCGTCTTCATACCCTTCGAGCTTTTCATTTAGATGATTTCCCTGCACCGAGTTAGTGTCAGTAAGCAAAACAAAGTAGGGACATAACTTTATGGTAGAGAATAGAGATACAACAACAGAGCAAAAATCACTTTCGCATTGAAATCTCAAAACCATGCTATTGAACGAGAATTAGGTTCGGGAAAATCGAACAAGACCGGGAAGATGATTTTGAAAGTGAAATGAAGCATATATGCAACGCTCCAAAACGTATGAGTTATAACTTACAACATATGCGTGCCTGTAAACGGGGAAGAAGAAGTCACCAACAACGGCGTTGGCCTGCTACTCCGGCGAACGGCGAAGCCACGTTAGGGTTCTGCGGCGGCGAAAGAGGTTCTCCCGTTTGCAATCTTTGAAGTTCGAAAATCAGGCTCCACAACACTCACCCCTTAAGGTTATGTTTGGATGGTGAACGTTTTGGCGGAAGAGAGAAATATGCCTTACAAGAAAGTGTATATATAAAAACTAAGACAAGATTAACCCTAAAATAATTTTAGGTTGTTATGGTTATAATAATTCTTTTTATCCTTTAAAATTAAAAAAAATGTTTTGATCATACATTTATAACATTTTTTATAGTTATTATTTACTGGTGTGTCAACCCACAGATTGTCAAATTTATACTTTTTATTATTACGATGATTTTAATTTTAATATATTTCTTAATTCATTTCAAAATTTATGTAAATATTTATTTTATGCGTATATAACTTTAAATATGAATATAAATTTAAATCATTTATATTCACATATATCTTGTCTCGTTTTGATTCATAAAAATGTGTGTTTTAAAAATATTACTTTTACAAATATATTTTGATTTGTATATAACTTTGATTTATACATTAATGACACATAAATGTTAAAATATTTTAAATTAAGTTTCCTACTTGTTAGTTTTTTCTTTAAAACGATTCTACATGCATTTTACATCTGAATAATTTTTTTACATAAATAATTATTAAATATATTTAATTTCATTTCCGATTACAATAATTTTTTCCTGAAAAAATTAATACGTGTTCTCAATAGAAAAAACAGTTATTGTAAACGAAGATATATATAAATACTTACTTTCAAAGAAATATATAGTGCACAAATGTGGTGACATTGATTTTTTTAAAAATATTTTGGAGGAATTTTTTTTTCTGTGATATCAGATATTACATGTTGTTTATGTCAAATATCTAATTACATTCTGTATAAATTTGATTTATAAATATTAATTTTATGTTACTACTTATAGGAATAAAATATTATATCAACTTTTGTGTGCGCTTATAATTGAGAATGAAAAACAAAATTTACAGTAGATAATAAATTATTGTTGATATAGTTATTTAAATTATGTAATTTGATTTCGTTAAAAGACTATTGATTATAATTAAGTGGAGATTTGCCTATAATTTTCATAACAAAATAATTTTAATAAGTCTACATAGTTTATAGTATCAATAAACAAGTAAATTGTCTACAATTATTCATATTTAAAAGTGACATTGATTTAAAAAATTGTGGAATTATTATAGTTAGTAAAATATGTCATTTTTTTAACTTGTGATTTATTTGATTTCTTAACGTAGTATATTATTTTTAGACTTAGAATAATTTTATTAATTTCTACAATTGTCGAATTGGCAAAGAAGTGTAAAAAAACAAAAGTACAAAAGTCCTTAGCCATAAAACTCTTGACCATTTTGTAGTTTCTTTTCTTTTGGGATTTCCACAATGAATCAACCTGTGTGTAAGTTTTTCCTTTGATAGGTTGATTCTTCCAGTTAACTTTTTGAAGTTTGTTTTAACAAAAAATGTGGACAATTTAAGATTTTTTTTATAATCTTTTACAGTTTTTTTTAAAAGGTAAATCGAATGAACTGTTTTTCAGTTTATATTTTTTAAATGTAAATTGTAAACTCTAAACCCTAGATTTTTAAAATGTTTCTTTCGATTTACATTTCAAAATCAAATATAAATCGGATGACACATCATCCTGTTTATATCTTGAAAAATTATATGAATCGGATGAGGTGTCATCCGGTTTACATTTAAAAAAAAATGAAAAATCAGATGACAGTCATTCAATTTATAAAATATTAACTTCAGGCCTTTTTGTATACGGATGATGACATTTGATTTAAAAAAAATGAGTTATTTTTTTCCATCCCAATCACGTTCATTCACTTCTCAATGACAGAATCAAATAGCTTATCAATTCATTTCAATGGTGGACAGTGGTGGCGGTGGCGGCAACGTCATAATCTTCTCACAGTGATGACTAGTTCGGGTGCAGATACACATTTATAAATGGAGGTGGAATAACATATGGAGGTGTGCAGGTGCGGAAGGAATGGTATATTTGTCTATGCAATAAAATATGAGGAACAGTTTGAAAATTTTTTAAATGTATGGAAGTATCCCAAGAAACTATCAAGGTGGAAGAGAAAGTTGACCATTTTTTATAACCATTTGGTATTAGATAATTGGTAATAACTTACATTCAATACTAGAAAACCTAATAAATACTAATATACGAAAAATAACATCTTCTATTTAAACTAGTCAAAAGTTAATCTCTCCATAATTAGAATAGTTTAATTTAAAGATTTATTTTTTTATTTGATGTTTTATAAATTTTTATTTTGACTTTGAAATATAATTATATAAGTATTTATATTAGGATAAATTGATATTAGAATGAGTCTATTACTTATTTAATGTATATATTGTTAAGTGTACCAGACACAAAGATTATATAGTGAAAAGTCTTTGAGTTATTTTTTAAATAAAATTTTTAATGATATATATTAACAAATTTATTATACTTATTTAAATAATTGATTTTTTTGTCATAATAATTTTTCAATATAAAATGTTTTTATACCGTAAAAATATCAAAATTAATTATTGATATATCACAAATAGTTATTGATATATCAATTAGTATTTTACATTAAAAAATTAACATTAGTTCAAAATAATTTTTTTTTGTCAAAGTTTGTTTTTAACCTGATGATCGTGTGTTACATGTAAGTATAAAATTTAGTAGGTATTAAATTTAGTAGGTATTGAAATTCTTCTATAAGTTGATAAAACACATTATCTTTATTTTTATAAATATTATACTCTTGTTTTGTATTATAAATATAAAACCCTATAAAAAAAGTTATATTTTAAACTACTTCTGAAAATATAATATATATATATATATATATCATATTTATTAATTTATCTGCATACTATAACTAGTTAAAGAATAAATTTTAAGAATATCACCCTTTTAATTTTTTGAGTAAAAAATATAAACACTTTGGTATATATAATTAAAAAAGTAGTGAACAATTTTACTCTAACCAAAATCTATTTTTGTTTTCGTGTTTTGTAGATATTTTTATTCACCTATGAATCTTAAAATTTTTAAAATGAATATATAAATGAAATATATTCAAAATGAATTACAAAGATATTATACAAATATGAACTAATAATTTATAGAAGAAAAAAACAATAAGAGAAAGAATTTAGAGATAAGAAAGAGAAAGAGAAGAGAAATAATAGACCAAGAAAGAGAAAAAGGTGATGAAAGAATAAAGAGATATTTAAATTAATAAAATTCAACCAACTTTTCTTTTTTTTTTTTAAATTAAATCCCATTTGTTAAATCGGGTAATTATTGTTTCTTATGAGCAAAGTACGCAAAAACAATTATATTAAAGTGTATGTTATATTTGGGATTAGGTTAGAGTAAGTACAGTACTAGCTATCTCATCTGAAAAAACAGTAATAGTTTATTACTTTTTTAGATTTTATATAAAATTATTAAAATATTTCTTTAAAATATATATAAAATAATTTTATAAGATAAAATATTAAAAAACGAATTTAATTTTTCTGAAAAACAAATTCAAATAAATCACACCACAAAACATAAATTTTAAAATTAAAATATTTGTATTTATTATCCACATGTATTAAAAAATGCTTCTTGAATAAATATTTATTATCTCATATATTTACTTTTAGGCCAACCCTAGCTACAGTTCTAAAGATTCTCTGAAGTGGGCATTGCCAGCACTTCACTCTTAAGACAATTATAACTTGCAAATCAATACTGCAGTCGAAGATGATGACATAATATGTCTGCAACTTTTAAAGTTGCACGTTGTGGCGAACCAATATTTGAATTAAAAAATGGAGTATTTTATTTGATTTTGATTTATGTAAAAATGCTTCCAACACATCACTGTCCATAGGAAGAAGAAACCAAACCAACTTCTCAATGGCTGTGATTCAAATCATAATGCATCTCTTTTTCTTTTCTTAATGAAATCCAATTATTTCATCTTAGTTCAAATGATGGTTTCAAACTCTTTAGATGTTAAGTTTTAATATCTTAAATTGCTTTCAAAATATAAATAAAACTGTTAAAAATATATTAAAATTAAAATGAAAATAAAGATTAACTCAATATAAATTTAAAATGTACACATATCAATGCAAAAGTGAGAACATAAGCTGCAAAACATTACAATGACAGAGTCCTAGTGTTTTGGCGATGTGTCGGGGTCGGAGTGTTGTTTTTTTCATGTGATGTGTGACTTACATTTATTTACACTTATTGAAGCATTAAATTCAGTGATGCAATTCTACGTTTCTAAAATCTTACTGTTATTTATTATTACTATTATTAGAATTAGACTAAAGCTTATGGGTGAGGAAGTAATCCAATCATCATTATTATGTGAATAATATTACAAGTATAATATTTTTCTTGTAATTTTATTTTAATGTATTTTTAATAACTCAACATCTTAAATTTCATAATTAATATGTTTCAATAATAATATTTCATAAAACCGAGGTCACTCTTATATTAAAAATTTATTGCTTCATGATTTTCAGATTATTATCGGTTTTAAATATTTGTACATAAAATAGTAGTTTTTTTTATCTTATTTATGTTTCCTGCATAATTTTATAAAACACAATAATGTATTCAAAATTATGTCGCAATTTTGTAATTAAAAATAGAAAAACAAATGTTTTTTTATGAGGGTAAATAGACCCTAACAATATAATTATTTAAGCTTTTGGACATTTTTTTTAAATATATTTTAAAGTAAGGAGATTTCACATACGAGAGTTTTGTTTCATCTTTCATTTTGTTAAGATGAAGCAAAACTATGTTACACTCTTATTCTTTACGTGTAAGTATTTGATTTTTTTACACCTATTAGAAATGATAAAATATATATTATTTTTATGAAAGATTTTTATTGACATAATCTCAAACTTTAATAAATATATAACTTTTATTGAAATATAAAAAATTATTTAAATTTTAAAAATAAAAAATAGTTGAAATTTAAAATATAATCAATTTAGAATTAAAAAAAAACTGCAGTGATATGCAAAAATGTAAATGAGGAGACTATAAAAGGGAAGCAGCTACATATTGATTAAGAAATATTTAAATATGTGCTTAATTAATGTAAAATTAGTCAATTTTAATTTTAGATTTTATAATTTATTTTTTATTTTTCATTCGGATAATTTTTGTGAAAAACTATTTTAGTCATTATAAAATATATAAATTTTAGTTTTAGTACTCTTTTTTATATTTTCAAAACACTATCTTTACTCCAATAGTATTTTAAGATAAATAATCACTTTTTTTATATTTTTTAAATCTTAGGCATTTTTTGAAAGGTAGAACTTGTTTATATCACTTAGAATAATTTTTTTTTTCATGCATGATTGAAAGTGATGATTCTCAATCTTGGAACTTACGAAAAAATTTGAAAAACAAAAACTGTGTTTTCTTTTCAGTTGTGGGAACTATATAGTTTTATATAATAAGCTCCTAATCCGAGTTACAAAATATAGAAATAATTATTCAAAATTTAACATGTGTTACGTGTAATTTAAAAAAAGAAAGTGTGAAACATTTATTTTTTATACATATAAAAATTAGTACTATTTGGAATAATTGTGATTGATGGGTAACTGTGAAATATGCACATTACTTTTTAATATTTCAATTAAGCAAAATTAGTAAGAAATGAAACTATGGGTGTAACGTGGTATGGTTGAGAATGATATAAAAACATATAAATGAAATAACTTTTAAAAAATAAAAAAGTGTGATGTATAGGAAGTATTTACTTTTGTTCAAGTTAAAACGTGGATACTGTTAGGAGATTAATATAAAAATATTAATTTTTTATATTCAGATCGGTGTCTTGATTCATTAATATATATGAAATCGATAAGATGAATATATAAATATAAAAGGACTGAGTCAGGTTAATGAAAATGGTTCTAAAGTCTAATTTGGATTCTGTACAAAGTTAGTTACAGGAATAATTTAGGAAAAGTAGTCATTTAAAATTAAATACATTGGCTCAAAACACTAGCAATATATAAATTAATAACCTCTCAAAATAATAATATTAAGAAGAGAGTTGAGAGATGATATAAACAAAAGAACAATAGATAAAAAAGTAATGCAAAATCCCTAATTAAAGAAATATATGAAATCAATTGTTGCTAAGGTTTTGATAAAATAGTTTAGATATTTAGTCATATGACTACTCACTAATATGTTGAGAGTGTATTATATGTTTTGGATCATGATAAGAAGCATCTTTTTGTTTTAGATGGCAGTAATATATAAGCAGCTTAAGAAATAAGAAATTAAAATAAAATTTGCAATTGGAAAAGAATTTTGTAATTTGATTGTTTTTCTATAGATAGAAAAAGGGAAAAAGTTGAATGAGGGGCATGATACTTTTTTGATACTAAAGGAAATAGGAAGCATAGAGGCCCACCCATATTAGGCTTTATGGCAATTTACATGAATAATAATAACATTAGCCGGTGACCGACCTTTTCCATTTTCCTTCATTTCGGCTTCCAATTCTTCCATTGCCAACCCTCAAACTCATTTCCCTTTCTGTCATCTCACCCACACATCTATTGCATTTCACTATCAAAACACCTATATGTATAAATATTTTATTAAATTATGTTTAAATAATACTTAATCATAATTTTTCCAAATGCATGATAGAATTAAGTATTAGCTTCTTCTTTAGATTTTAATATAAGAAAAAAAATTAATCAATACTAATTAAATAGTTTAGCAGCAATGTTTAACTATAGCAATTTAAAAGCTCAGCTTCCTTTTCTAGATTGTTTTTATTGCAATTTGACACTAAAAAGAAATAATCATTGCAAATAAAGTTTCAATTAATGAACAATTATTTTAAATGATATTATTAAATAAAGTAAAATGATTGGAGATTTATTTCTATTCGAGACTACTTACATCTATTTTTATATTTATTTAAAACGCAAGGAATACTTCTCAGAATATGTTTTTGTTTTGTTACGTGCAACGCATGGTCAACGAAATTTTATTCAACGGCTTCAAACCTTGTTTTCAATGTATTTTTTTTAATTAATAATGTAAACTTTCTAAATGTGCTTTAATTTGATACCTCTACTGAAATCAACCACACTTATGATACAAACAAAGTGCTTCCTTCTCTTTAGAATAAAAAAATAAAATTTAAGAGAGAATAAAAAGAAATAAAATTTATAAATTTCCTCTTTTATTTGCATTTAATTACGATCTAACTCGATACTACTACATAAAAGTCTTGAAAAATCACTTATTTCAAAAAGCACGTTCAATTAACCGCAGCTCTAAAAATCGCGTTCAAGAGCCAAAAACGCGACAAAGTGGCACCTGAAACACAGACTGTGGGAAACAGCAACAAAGACAACAATCACCATTACAATAACTTGCTTTTTATTTTTTTCCTTCACCATTGATGTCCCACAAAGTAATTATTCAAGTGAGGAACAGAAAGCAAAATATAATTAAAAAGAGGATTATTAATTTTTTATTATTAAATTTGGATTCTGAAAAAAAAAAAAATATTAAAACTTAATTTTACAGTTCATGTGTGTGATGTAGTGTGGGGTTGAGTTATGCTGCCGTTAGTGATAAGCACGCCTGGCATTTCATCATTCCCTCGCTTTCTCTCTCTTTCTCACGCACACACCTCATTTCTTCGCTTTTTTGATTTTTTTTTCTTCAACTTCGTTTTTTTCCCCTAAATATTCTTTCTCTGTCTAAATTTCTTCTTCTTCTTTAGCCTTCACTTTCCTTTTCTCACTTTCCGCCACCTTCCTTTTCCTCCATTTTTCCGCAGCCGTTAAAACCCTGCAATTCTGCGCCTCGCATTGGATCTGTGCCTCCTATTCATTCCGATTCGTTCCCTTTTTTTTCATAAATTATTTTTGAGTTTCGCGATTCCGGTTTTCTCAGCTCGAGGTCGTGTTTTTTTTTTTTTATAGTTTTTTTTTTGTAACGACAAAATCGATTGCTGCTGTCTCTGCTTCTTCTTTCTCCAGGTACGAAGCTCCTTGAATCCGTTTTCGTTGCTCTGGTTTTCAGTTTGATTTTTATTGTTTTACTCTGCTCGAATTTCGATCTGTTATTGATTGGTCTGAAGTGCGATTGGACTTGATTTTCCTGAATCAGATTTTGCGTTTTCTCTTGTTTTTCGGATGCCGAAAAATTTGTATGTCTGCCTACGTGTGTGTGTGTTTGTTTATTTACTTATTATTATTATTATTTTGCAAATTCATAGATATTGATGTTCGAGATTTTGGGGAATGGAACGACATCGTGGGGAAGTGTTTGAGCGTTTTTAGCGTCGTTGAGTTTTCGAGATCAGTCAAGTGATAGTGTGGCGTATTATTTTTTGGTATACGTGTCAGCTACTACCTAGGTGTACGCGTAGTTTCTTTTTGCTTTATTGTTACTGTTATACAGTGGCGTTTTACCGAATGGGTATCTGTCATGGTGTGTGCATTTCGTGGCACGCGGATGTGGTGGGGTGTGTCGTCTACGAGGAGGGTTCCGGGATTTTGATTTCTTTCTCTTGTTTTGACGAAATTCTACATTGGATGCCTTTGTTTCAGAAGCTGCTTTGCTGTTGGATACGTTATCCTATGTGATATATATATTTTATTAGGGAGAGAGATTGGTTAGATGAGTTAATCTTGACCATTCATTCTTATTTGGATGATCGAAATTGATTTTTATTAAATTTGTTACATGTAAGATTGAATGGTGGATATTAGCTGCTCTCACCTCTTTCTCTCTGTATGTGTTTTCTGATTTGATATTATTAGGCAATTCTTTCAGACTAGTAGAATTGCTATTGGCACGTGACGGGGTTTCCTTCCAATGGCAACTCCTCGAATTAGTGAAATTTTGCTCAGTTCAGTGCAAAGGCTGTGTTGGTTGCAAAAGTGAGGATGTGTGCGTTTTCTTCGTGTACGTATCACATAACTTAAACTTGTATCAATTGATGGCTACCGTAATATTTAGCGCTATTAGATAGGTATGCTGGACGAACATGGTGACACAAGATGCAGTTTTCTGTTATTCTTTTGTCTGTTTTAAGAAATTTCTATGAAACGGCATTTGTAGTTATTGAAAGTGCAATTTCTATACGTGCTTGTGAACAACCACGAGTGAGCGTTTAGTTGCTGACAATGACATGCTTAAGAATGTGTACGTTTTCTTCTTATTTCGTTGTGATACATCTTTTTTAACCTGTGAACGTGAGTTTAGGTAAAGAAGCTCTTTATTTACTTGGAAATCCTAATGGTAGAGGGAACAAAATATCTAACAGCTACAATTTGCCTTGCCTGCTCTTTCCCTAGCAAATTAATTACTGGTGCTGACCTTGTGTATAATCTATTCCAATTCCCGAGAAATTTCTCTACTGTTTGAATATAGTAGTTGTAGTGCCAGAATTTCTTTGTTGAAATTTTTTGGAGAAGCATTTGCACTTCCTTTTTCATTCTCTATTTTCAGAGCTTCGGAAAATCAACACATGATCTCTCTTTTCTAACCACTCATTATATTATTTATGGTTTCTTATTCAGGGCAGTTTTTTTGCAATATTTACTCTAGCTACTAGAAGAATATTATGGCAGTTTCCATGAGAGATCTGGATCCAGCTTTCCAGGGAGCTGGACAAAAGGCGTATCCTGCTTCTTGATTACATATTATGCTTTTCGCTATTTATCAAATTTTCATATGTAGAAAATTTGTTCAAGGTTTCTGCTTTATTTGGTTATGCCATGCCTTTTTTTTAATTTGATAATTTGATGTTTGATCTGTACCCAGTGCATTATTTTCCTTAACCATGTACAGTGGACTTGAGATATGGCGTATTGAGAATTTTAATCCAGTTCCTGTTCCGAAGTCCTCTTATGGGAAATTTTTCACTGGAGACTCCTATGTGATCTTAAAGGTTAGCCATTTTGAAATTGCTTATTCATTCATGCCATGTTATCCTGATGTTGGTATATTCCGTTTCAGGAAGTAACTATTTATGTTTATTATTGTGTTGTATGAACATTGTAATTTAAAAGCAATTGTTGTTGGGGCATGACAAACACAATATTGGTATGTAATGGCAAGTGGATCAATTCCACTTCATTTTTCTTTGGAAAACATTGATTATGGACTATGGAGCTTTAATATATCTTTCAGTTTTGGTGCACCATGTATTCTCAAATTAAAAGAAGAATTATGCCCCTTTACCGAATATATTATTTTCTGTTAATTATATGTGAGCATGATTCAGTTAAAAGGTATTGTTGGCGTCTTTCCAACGTGCTAGAAAGATTGTACGAGGTCTTTGATTCAAATCTCTTCATATTCTTCAGTAGAACTTATTTTGGCCACATTGCGCAAGTTGCTCGTGCATACTGCACTGTGTATGAACCAGTTGTTCACTAGTATGAATATTATTTTTATTTCTGATACTTTGTATGTAGACAAACTGCATCAAAAAGTTGCATTATATGTGAACCAGTTTTTCATTAGTATGAATATTATTTTGTTTCTGATACTTTGTTTGTAGACAACTTCATCAAAAAGTGGTGCCCTGCGCCATGACATCCATTACTGGCTCGGTAAAGACACTAGTCAGGTAACATTCTTTATATATATATATATATATATATATAATATTTAATCTGTTTCCCCACTTTTCTGGTTAAAAACGAGTTCTAAGTTTATATGCATGTTACCTAATGACTGTAACTTTAAAACAGGATGAAGCTGGTGCTGCAGCCATCAAAACAGTTGAGCTGGATGCAGCTCTTGGAGGACGTGCTGTTCAGTATCGTGAAGTGCAAGGCCATGAAACTGAAAAGTTCCTGTCTTATTTCAAACCATGTATTATCCCTCAAGAAGGTGGAGTTGCTTCTGGTTTCAAACATCCTGAGGCTGAAAAGCACAAGACACGGTTGTTTGTATGCAGAGGAAAACATGTTGTACATGTCAAAGAGGCAAGTTTGAGATTATTCCTTTGCCATTAATGTTTAAGTGTTGTTTGTCTTTCTCCTCATTGAATGAGATGCATGCATATACAGAGACATTGTTTTCTTGTTGAGTAACAATTTATGTTGGTTATAGGTTCCATTTGCTAGAGCCTCACTGAACCATGATGATATTTTTGTTCTGGATACCGAATCAAAAATTTTCCAATTTAATGGTTCCAATTCATCAATTCAAGAAAGGGCTAAAGCTTTGGAAGTTGTACAGTATATTAAGGATACCTACCATGACGGAAAATGTGATGTAGCTGCTGTTGGTAAGTGAACAAATATATTTTGTTGCTTTAAAATTTAAAGGTTATTACTCATTATTATGAATTGAATATCTATCCTGCACTTTTATGCAGAGGATGGAAAGTTGATGGCTGATGCTGAAACTGGGGAATTCTGGGGTTTCTTTGGGGGATTTGCTCCTCTTCCAAGGAAAACAGCTGGTGATGATGATAAGGCTACTGATTCTCGCCCTCCAAAGCTGCTCTGGTAATATGTTATTTCTGTTTTATCCCTAATAATTTGGTTTTTGTTTGCACTTCCGGTCTGTTCCGTTGTGGTTTTAGTTAAAATATCATTTGGATGAAAATTATTGATGTTTACATGTTATTTAGTCTTCCCCTTCCCCCGATTGTTTTTAGGGTAATTCTTTTGTTACACCCTTTAATTTTTAGCATCTTAGAGTTTGAAAAGGTGTAAATGGAACGCCCCCTTCCTATTCTCCGAATGAGACTCCCCCTATTTCACACTTTGACTGTAAAACCCTGATGTCAAGTAAACTTTTGAAAAGTAAGCTGAAATGACACGTGACTTGCAGAGGATACCCGTTAAAACATTTTTTAACGTCTAGTAATATAATGATTAAATGAAAATCTAAAACAGTTCGAAGGACAAACCTGGTTCGTTTTCAGTTTTTTGGTTTTGGTTGAGGTTTAAACTTGTTTTATTGCTGTAAGATATACACGTGTGACATTTCCTGATTCCTATGATCTTTTGATGGTTTTCTTGATGCAAGTGGTTTTACACACATAAATTGAGGTCATACATATTTTTTCTGCCTTTAAGGTTTAGTTCGTCCACATGTGGCACAAGGTTGAAGGGTCAAAGAAGAATTTACCCTTGTTTTTAATTCGTTTGTAATTTGTGAAACCATATTTTAATTCATTGTTAATACTTGCAAATCTGCAATTCTTTTGGTCTAAAGGAGACAATACTGAGAATTTTAAAAGTAAAATTGATTATTTTGACATTACACTGATGGAATTTATCTGGTGTATTAAAATCTATTTCTGACAAAATTATCAATTTTGCAGTATTGAAAAGGGACAGGCAGAACCTGTGGAGGCTGATTCTTTGAAAAGGGAATTACTAGACACAAATAGATGCTATATTCTTGATTGTGGGTTTGAAGTGTTTGTCTGGATGGGTAGAAATACTTCTCTTGATGAAAGAAAAAGTGCAAGCGGAGTTGCAGATGTAACACATTTCTTTATTAGTATCATTTAACATTCTGCTATAAGTTTTAGTTTTGGTGGAAGTCTTGATTATTGTTGCATTTGACCCCAAAACAGGAGTTAGTCAGCGGTGCTGATAAACTGAAACCCCAAATAATTCGTGTGATAGAAGGATTTGAAACAGTGATGTTCAGGTCCAAATTTGATTCTTGGCCTCAGACAACTGATGTAACAGTATCTGAAGATGGTCGTGGCAAAGTAGCTGGTAAGTGTTAAGTAATTTTATGTTACACCTATTAAGTTATTGTGCCTGAAGTGTGTTTTATTACAATAAATTGTCATCCGAAACATCATTGATAATGTTAAAATAATATATTTCAATTTTTTGCCCTTGCTTATTACTTTTGACTTTGTAGCTCTTCTAAAACGCCAAGGAGTAAATGTGAAGGGTTTGTTGAAAGCTGATCCAGTGAGGGAAGAACCTCAACCCCACATTGATTGCACAGGGCATTTGCAGGTACTCTGCTAGTTATAAATCGTCTCTCAAAACTAATACTTCTTGATGTAACTTTACTTTGATCAGTTTCTTAATGGTTTTATATCTTGTTTAATTGATATCTGCTAATGTGAGAATTTATTAGAACTATTGTGAGATCCTTGAAAGCACTCTCTCTAATCTAGAAGAGAAGCAGAATGCCCAGTGTTTTAGTACAAAAGAACTGCATTCTATCATACATCTGGGATATGTTAAACTTTTGATTACATGGAATGCATATTGAACTAAATAAGTAAGTGCTTGATATCCTTTTTAAAAGTGAATTTAGAATTGTGAAAAGGATTTAGTGTAGAATTGGAAGCATACCACTTCCTATGCAAATTAGAGTGTATACGCATATTATCAAAATTATCGAGTGTTAAAAATGTACGAGTTTATGTTTCCATACCCATTGCTTGTGTTAAATTGTAAGCAAACTCAATTTTGGAGCAGGATCGGTAGGCTTGCTGTGAACTAAGTAAGCTCGACCGAACTCACGAGCTTGCAATTGAGTTGGCGAGTTCATAGGGCTATTTTTTTAAAACGAAAATGACACCATTGATTGTCATTTCGTGTGCGAAAATAGACAAATCTCACCACGATTAGGGTTTCGTTCGTCTCCTCCACTACTGCTCACGGATTAGGGTTCCTTTATACTTCTCTTTATTAGGCTGGATAGGTTGTGATTTGGTGTGATACAGTTCCAAAATGTTGGTTTTTTGCTTCTGTTTGTTGACAATAGTTTACTCGAACTGCACAGGTTTGGCGTGTGAACGGTCAGGAAAAGATTCTTCTTCAAGCTTCTGATCAGTCAAAATTTTATAGTGGAGATTGCTACATCTTTCAGTATACATATCCTGGAGAGGATAAAGAAGATTGTCTTATTGGAACGTGGATTGGAAAGAATAGTGTTGAGGTAAAATATTTAGTATTTGATTCCAGTTCCACTTATATGTGGTTTTATTGTAAAAATAATAAATAATTCGATGGCAAAATGTTCACATATGGACTGTAGCTGAAGAATACAGTAGCAGTTAAATTAATCTGCATGCCCCTTTATGTTTAGGGTATTCTTAGATAGGTCCCTATAGTTCAATACTATGATTGGGTCTATATATTATCTATTCTTTCAATTGAATCTGTGTAGGAACCTAACGACAGATTGTTTTCAGTGGTCCTGTTGAAAATAGTTTTCAAACTTTTAGGCGTCATTTGTTATTTTAAATCGTAGGGACTTTTAGAAATGTAAACATCTCAAGCTTTTATGGGAGTTAGTTCTAGACAGGAACCTATCAAAATAATTCTCATAAAAGTATTGGAGCCAGCAGATTAATTTAACCTGTATTTTATAAATATGAGTATACTATTTGCAGCACTGATAACTGTTCTAGGACTATGCATAAAAGAATTTGTTTCAGCCTTGCTATGAATTTGCCTTTGGAGTATTGTGAATATTTTGCCTGCATTGTTTACAAGCTCTTTTAGTCAAAAACAGGAAGAACAAGCTTCGGCTAACTCATTAGCAAGCAAAATGGTTGAGTCAATGAAGTTTCTTGCTTGCCAGGTAATTTTATGGAAATTGTCCTTTTCACTTATCAGAGATATATTCGTGCTCATTTCTCTCCTTACTGATATTATGCATGTCTAATTGACTGTAGGCTCGTATATATGAAGGCAATGAACCAGTTCAATTTCATTCTATCCTCCAAAGCTTCATTGTTTTTAAGGTTCACTTTACTCTTCTTTCCTTTGGGAACTGAATTACTATTGTTAGTGAGTGTGTGTAAAGTACTGACCATTTTACTCTTCTTTCCTTTAATCATTAGGGTGGGCTTGGTGAAGGATACAAGACTTACATTGCTGAAAAGGAAATTCCTGATGAGACATACGATGAGAATGGTATTGCATTATTCCGCATCCAAGGCTCTGGACCAGATAATATGCAAGCTATACAAGTGGAACCAGTATGCCCTGATTTCTCTTTGTAGTAGTGCTATATATGCCTGCACTCGTTTTTTATTGAGCAATACACTTTTGAATGTACAAATTTCTTTATGTTATTAATTTTTTCTGTTTTCTTATTCTTTTGTTAATCAGGTTGCATCTTCCTTGAACTCCTCTTACTGTTACATACTTCATAATGGGCCAGCTGTCTTTACTTGGTCTGGAAACTCTACAAGTGCAGAAGACCAGGAACTTGTTGAGAGGATGCTGGATTTGATAAAGGTTTTTTATTTACATAAGCTATATATGTTATAATCATAGAAATAAGGAGCAGAACCTATATAATCTGAAATATCTAGATTATATATGTATTATTAGGAATGTTTTTATTTATTCCCATATCACAGTAGAGGATATAAAATATCTTTTATTATATTGACTCTGTATTCTCAATATAAATAAAGCATCTGTGTTGTCTCATAAACACGGTTTCAGCCAAATATGTCCCTCTCTTTGCTATAGTTTAACATGATATCAAAGTCTATTTTATAATGCTGGATTTGATAAAGATTTATTAGGCCTATTGTGCCACTTGCTATCGAACTACTCACAAATATCTAGTTCCACAATTGAGATGTTCAGTCCTAGGTATGAGAGTGTGTTGGATCCCACACTTACTAGAGATATGACTAAATTATAGTATACAAGTGGAACAAATCTTTCTTTGCAAATCGGTTTTGGAGAGTTAAGCCTATATCTATTTTCTAAGAATATACTTAAGTGAGAAAATTGTGATGCATTTATACGGACACTTGAAAGTTATACTGATATTAAAAGAATTATTATATTAACCTATACATATATGTGAAATTTAACTTTCTAAACTTTCAAATCTTTTAAAGGGATTATTATGAAATGAGTAAATTACTCTTCCTACCCTCATAAATGCTTAATTACATTACTGTTCACTTTATTTTATAAAATTGTAATTTCCTTTCCTAGGGGATTAATATGCATGTCACTTCAATCTATTTTGATTTAACGGAACTTCTTAAGGACAATTTTGATCTCTTTCTGATTCTCAACATCATTGGCAATTAGTTTCCAATCTTTCGACTTCAAGACTTTGAAGGATGAATGCTGATTTTAGGTTTAGTTTCAAAGCTGAGAAATGTTTAAAATTATTTTCGAAAGGAGGAGAGTGTAATTTACCTTCACATTAAATATATTTTTTTTATCTGTTTATCTGGTTCTCATATAGGCTACCAATTTCTGCAGCCAAATTTACAATCCAAACCACAGAGGGAAGGTTCCGAATCTGAACAGTTTTGGGATTTGTTGGGAGGAAAATCAGAATTTCCCAGTCAAAAGATTCTTAGAGAGGCTGAAAGTGATCCTCACCTATTTTCTTGTCACTTCTCAAAAGGTAAGAGATAGTTTTTTGCTTGCTAAACTGATATATATGTGTTTCCCGTCCCACTTCTGAAGGCAAAGAGCTGACTTGCTTATGATGGTTTTCTTCCACTACCTGACTGAGCAATGTGCAGGAAATTTAAAGGTGAGTATAAACACTGATCTTAAGCTCATGTTTCTGCATACATGATTTTTTGAATTTATGGAGATTCATAAATACAAGTGACACATTATTTCTATTAAAACAGATGCTAGTTTGATCAGCCTGATACTGTTGGAAAATGTAAGCGATAGACCCAGACAGGGATAAAATACAGTTTGAAAGACACATAATCCAACATTACTGTAGAAAAACTGTGAGGGAGAAAGATGATTAGTGATGATATCAATGAATGATCAGTATGAAAATTGGGGAGCACTGCTACTGTTACAATAGTAAGAATTGAAGAAGAAAATGTAAAGACAAGTATGAGAATAAAACAAGGACAGATATTGGAGAAGCAGTGAACACTGCTACTGTTACAATAGTAAGAATTGAAGAAGAAAATGTAAAGACAAGTATGAGAGTAAAACAAGGACAGATATTGGCGAAGCAGTGAACTATGTCTTCTCCAAGGCCTAAGCCTGTAAGCCACCCTAAGTCCATTGACTATCTTCCCAGTGACCTCTCATCCTCAATCTCTTCGTCTGTCCTCATATTCAAGCCTTGATCCTTGATTCCAGCATCCCTCTCTCCTATCTTCATCTGTCTCGTGTCCATTTTGTTTGACTTTTCTCTTTCCTCTACAATAATTCTTAGGCATTTCTGGCTGTTCAAGCCCTTTATTGATAAGCCCATGCATAGCACGGGTCACCGAACTAGTTTATAATGTGCTATTACAGTCAGATTACTCAATTAGATGTCTGTTTTGACATGTATTTATGACATTGCAGCAAATATAATTCGAAGTCAAACTTATTACATTGCTAGTTGTATAATGAGCACTTGAGCAGCAAATAGAACAGATACTACTAACCAACATACATATTAAGTATTAGGGACTTAGGACATATGCTTGATCAATGCAAAGTGGTTCACATTTCCTTTAGGGAGTGTGTTTGGGCGAAGATTGCAGATGGAGTGTAGCCAATGAGCTATGGAACACCTTTTTGATATACCTTAGCTTATATTAGAAGCACATTCATGAAATCTTTAGGGTTAATATACTCCAGTGGGCTATGCTTCTTATATAAATTACTTGGATTCTTTACTGCTGCAATGCATTAATCTGAAGTAATATTTTCAGGTGACAGAGGTATACAACTTCTCCCAGGATGATTTGATGACAGAAGACATTTTCATCTTGGATTGTCATTCGGAAATCTTTGTCTGGGTTGGACAGCAGGTTGACTCCAAAAGTAGAATGCAGGCTCTAACAATTGGCGAGGTATGATGACTGGTTTTACTGGAAGCCATCAACATGCTAGTATAATTTAGTGGTAGTGTTTTGAAGACTTCATTATGTATTTCAGTTAGATTAATGTTTATTTAAGTCCTATGACATTTCTGTATCATTAGAAAATCGTTAGGTTTTGCTTAAGCATTCTTGTGTCTTAAACATCACATTGTTTATCATCATATTAGAATTTCTAAAGACTGGTGCGGATATATTTAACTTCTTTTTAATTTTGAACAGAAATTTCTGGAGCATGATTTTCTTCTGGAAAAATTATCTCGTGTAGCTCCAATATATGTTATCATGGAAGGGAGTGAGCCACCTTTTTTCACGCGCTTCTTTAAATGGGATTCTGCAAAATCTACCGTAAGTTCTCAATGTAATATTGTATGACTACTGGTCGTTTTAAAATCCTGACTATTGGCAATTCCTTTTACTTTGCAGATGCTGGGAAACTCATTTCAAAGGAAGCTTACGCTTGTGAAAAGTGGGGGTGCTCCACTTTTGGATGTAAGGCATTTTCCCCCTCCCCTCTTACAATCACTAAATAAATGTTCCTTGCTTAAAATATTTATTCAGACTCAAAATCTCAAATTTTCAGTATTATTTTCTTGTTAGCAATACAGGGAATGGTATTCTGATTCAACTTAAAATTGATTTTTTGTGACCCCTTTTTTTATGTAAATTGTTGGGACAATAAAACATTCAATTTTAAGGATCCATAATAACTGCTGCTAATTTAGGTTTTGTGGAAAATGTTAACATATAATGTAGTCATTATGCATATTCAGTGCCTATTATAAACATAAATTAAATACGTAAGGGTGGTAATAAATGTTCCAATAGTTCCACTAGAAAAGGAACAGAAAATATTATATTATAAAAAAAAGCTGTTCCTTTTCTGCAGCTAATTATATCCTATTCTAAAATTAATTATAAATCTATGCATATCTACTGTTTAGGGAAGGAAAAGTGATTTGATTGATAATTGGGTGGGTCAATCTTCTGATATCGATATGGCCCCCGAGTTTTGAAATGAAAGATTCTGCCGGTCCCAGTGGCAAATAAGACATTATACTAATTTTAGGGCATGTGTATTCTGATCCTTGATTAAGTATAGATACAAGCTTGAGTGGGTTTCAGATCTAATTATTTCATGATATCGATGTAACTACTTGTTTGGATTTTAACCTCTGATCATACTGATGTTCTTGATCTTTTAATCTGCTCTGCCTTGCTCTTTTGTTTCTTTTTGGTTGTTGAACGCCTGGTATATTTCAGAAACCCAAACGGAGAACACCGGTATCTTATGGGGGAAGGTCAAGTAGTGTTCCAGATAAATCCCAACGTTCATCCCGCAGCATGTCTGTCAGTCCTGATCGTGTTCGTGTAAGGGGCAGGTCTCCAGCCTTTAATGCTCTGGCAGCTACTTTCGAGAATCCTAATGCTAGGAACCTTTCAACCCCGCCTCCAGTAGTCAGAAAGCTCTATCCAAAATCTGTGACACCAGATTCTGCAATACTGGCACCAAAATCTGCAGCCATAGCTGCACTTAGTTCTTCTTTTGAACAGCCACCTTCAGCACGAGAAACTATGATACCTCGGTCACTTAAAGGTAAACAATAGACGAGATAATTGAACGTCCCGCTCCCTCTCCTGCTTTGAGTAATGCTTTTATAGTGTTGTAATTTACTTAAAAATATGCTTTATTTATTTTTGGTTGTTGCAATGTGAAGTGAGTCCAGTAATGCCAAAATCAAACCCTGATAAAATTGACAAGGAGAATTCTGGGAGCACTAGAGTTGAATCACTTACCATACAGGAAGATGTGAAAGAGAATGAAGTTGAAGATGAGGAAGGTCTTGTGATTTATCCATATGAACGCCTTAAGATAACAGCCACAGATCCTGTACCAAGTATTGATGTGACTAAGCGAGAGGTATGCGGGATTATCTGGCTATATAATCTCTTCTCTACTTGTTTTTCATCCTTTTGTTGTTTACTTCCATTCTTTATAGTTGCAATTTAAAATTATTTTTTATTTCATTTATCTGTGATATGATGTATACAGACTTATCTATCATCTGCGGAGTTCAAAGAGAAATTTGGGATGTCCAAGGATGCCTTTTACAAGTTGCCCAAATGGAAACAAAACAAACTCAAAATGGCAGTTCAGTTATTCTGATTCTTGAAAGTTTACTTAGCCTTCTGTCAGCTCCCTGCAGTTTAAGTTGCAGGTAGAAGAAATTTTGATTATAAAATTTTAGTTATTCTTTCTTTCGATGACATTTTTATGTTTACTTCTTGGAGTTTGATAGATCTGAAGGGAGCTATTCTGTTTTGCAGTAAGGAACTAAACATGTGGAAGTAAATGGGACAGGATCAGTGTTTTTTTTAGCATAGCTGCATCTGCTCCCAAGAAACTTTTCATGAAGAGAAACAAACTAGAGATTTTCAAGCTCTCTCCCACCTCTTTCCAATGGTTTGAATGTTTAGGGTTATTTCTTTGTTGAGTTAGCTGTGTGGAATTAATTTTATAGGCAGAGTTTGTTTGTGAGCTTGCTTTTGTTTTTATTATTTTTGGGTCTCATGTTAGTGTTCATTTTATTTTTTAATTTAAATTGTTTTGGTAAAGCAATTTGGGTTGCAAATGCGGTCTACGTAGGTTGTATTGATATTGAGGATGAAGTGTGTACAGTGAGTGTAACAATCAGTCAACTCGTAATTTGTTTTGGAAATAAAGTGTGATTCTTTTTGTTAATTGCACAGCCGGATTTCCTCAGCTTAATAACATACATGTAACAAGTTAACCAACATTGTCAATTTATTTGGTACCATAGTAGCTATTGATTTGATGTTCAATCTCATGTATATAATCTAAATTCTTGCTGCGGTCTCAATTACATTTATTGTGTTTGAAATGAATAAAAAGGGCCTAAACTCAGAAAGGAGAATACTTGCGGATTACAGGGAAATAGAAAGTTGACTCGACCAAATATTTGTTGGAACATGAACCTTCCATTTTTGCTATTTACATCCTTTCCCATTTTTATTATCAAATTTTTACTCCAGTAGCGCTTTTATGCTTGGGTTTAGTTTTATTCCGTCGAAAATTAGTTTCCATAAATGAAAAGCAAGATTGGCCTCGGAAATTAAATTCTGGAAGTCATATTTATATACGTTTTTTTAAAAGAAAATAAAAGAAAAGAGAGACATTTTAAAAAAAGAATAGGAATGAGGTTTCGAGCGTCTGTGTCTTTCATCACCCTCTTTTGTTTTCTTTTTACCGCTTGTTCCAATTTTTTAGATCCTATCCTTTGAGTTGTGATGGTATCTTACAACCCTACCCATATTGTTTCTCTCTCAAAAATTTAAGTAGTGATAAATTTTGGGTATAAGGATAGTGCTGCTGTGAGGAAGAAGGAGAATACGCACACTGTAAGGGTTAGTCATTTCGACTTTCTAAGGTATACTCACAATAGGCTATTGTCATTCTGTTAGCTTTCGTAGAATTATTATTTTTGAATTTGAGCTCCATTTCTAGGGATTCTATGATTCACCACGAATAAAGTTCCAAACAAATTTCTAAAATCTAGAAATATTTGTTGGAACTGAAATTTGTTGATTTCAATACTGTAAAATACTTCTGGGGTTGTTGGGGAGCACTTTCGTTCACTTTCTATAGTGGTGATTGATTTAACAATTAACATGACCTATTTTAATATTTTTAAAAATTCCATTTTAGACTATGTTGTTGTATTTCAAGGTCGGTTATAAAATAGAAAAATAAAACTTGAAAATAAATAATAAAAAATTGAGACTATATTCTGAGATCTATATTTTGAACCCTTATGTCATTAATTAGATGATAATAGCTTAGGTGTACCTAGTTGTATGGTTTCCAAAAAAAGATCACTACTCATTAGATAGAATTAATCATTGTAAGGAAGATGTCACCTTTGGAAGATAGGGTTATTAAAGGATATAGTTGCTTTGATGATATTGAGACATGGACATAATTTACTAGATGAGAGAAATATCCATTAATTTCAAATAATATATTTTTCTCATAATATATTTCATTTTAAATTTGCTTATTAACTTATGAATGATAAATCTATTCTTACTTTTGAATATAGATATATTTCCACTATTGGATATTGGTTATTAGTTTCCCTCACCATGTGGCATTCATTGGACTCACATGTGTTTAATTTTTTTTTATTAAGAGGTAAGGGTTAATTGAAAATTCACCAAGAAAATTTCTATTGATATTGAATGTGAAATAATTTCACAATAAAAAAACATCTCTAATAATATAAATAAAAAATAACGTTCATTACATTTATAAAAATAATCTTAGTCTTCTATAATAAAAAAGTAATCAGATTAATGTTGATCAGAAACATTAATATTGGTTGGAAAACAAGTGTGTCAACATTAGCTGGAAATAACCTTGAATAACATAAATTTTTTTTTATCAATTGTAAATATATAGTTAATGTTAACAAACAAATCTTAACTAACGTTCATTAATAAATAGCTTGAACTGACTATTGTATACATTAACATTAAAATAACTTATATTAGTAAAAAAAAATAAATACGAAATATGATTTTAGTCTAAAAAAAGTTTCATTAACGTTTTTCTATAAACAATGTTAAGATCATGATACTAAAATTTCGATCAAACTAATAATGTTGTAGTCTTAATCAAACTAATGACTTTTGATTAAAATCCAATTGAGGAGTTAAAAAAAAAAAGAGAATAGAAATTTAAGATGTCGAAGAATTTGCAAATTCTTATTTTAAGCAGGTTGAATTTGAAATTCTTTCATGTTAAATAATCTAATTACTTTCATAAAATTCTAAAATTTTGATTTATTTTAATTTTTTTTATTAAAACAACATATTTTATAATAAAATATTTTATATTTTTGATATATATATTTTTTAATCCTATATTATTAAACATTTCAAATTCTTTATAAAATTCTTGATTTCAATTATATTATTAAGCATTTCAAATTTGTTATAATTTTTTTTTTATTTTCAATACGATATCAAAGGTATATACAAAAGAGGTAAAGGAAGAAAAATATGTACACATTATGGATGTGATGCAACTTAAACATAAAAAGAAAAGTTTGCCTGTTGCTAAATCAACCAAAAAAAAAAGTTAAGAAAAAGAACAAAGAGTGGACAGTAAAACTACTATATATATATATATATATTATGTGAGTCTTCTCTTGCCAAAATTAAAGAAGAATATAACTACATAAAGGATTTCGTATTAATAAAATTAATATAAGGATTAAAACTTAAAATTTCACATTAAAACTATAAAACCTATTTTGTAAAGTAGCATTTACATATCATTATTTTTCAAGAATGTCATATTGTTAGCTCCCTATCATTAATCATGTTAATATCATGTATGTAATGTTAGGAATACATGTCAATCATTTTAACCCTATATATGTATCCCACCAGCTAATCACACTTCTAACTAACTATATTACTTATAGAGAACAAAACATAACTTTTACGTAAATCTCTACATTAATAAAACTCTTTTTATAAGAAATGACAACTTAAAATTAAGTATAAAGATTAAAATGAGTACATACAAATTTAATAGTATAAGATAGTTTTTAACAATAATATAATTGGTGCAACTTGAAAGTAATTATCCTAAAAGTAAATAAATTTAAAAAATATAGTGATAAGTAATATAAATAAACAGGCAATAAAAAACAAGGTAATTATAAAATTAAGAAAAAAAAAGAATTTAGATTTAAATTGTAAATTGAGTGGACTTTAAGTTTGGTTTTATTTATTTACTTTAAAACAAAGTTTTGAGGTGTGGTTGCACATACACACAACGAGAGAGGATCTCGGGGGAGTGAGTGTCCGAGAAACAAAACAAAAAAGCGTAGCTTCGCCTCTGAGAAGTGGCGGTGAAGTTGAGAACGCGCAATCCAAAATCCGTGAAATCAAGAGAGTTTACTTTTTTGTTCTGTTAGTATATATATTAAGAATCGATAGAGCGAAGCATCAATAGGCACCGCTTTTAGGTGCTATCATTAACAGTATTATTGTTATTATTGTTATTGTTATGATGAGCGGCGAAAAGGAAAAAACCTCTGCACCTTCTTCTTCGCCTTACGTTGAGTTCTGCAAAGGAGTCAATGGCCTCGACAAGGTTATCCTCCGCGAATCGCGTGGCTCCTCCGCCGAGGTAATCGCTTATCGTTTCTCTCAAAATGCATCTCTCGTTATTTTTCCTTGATCTGATTCCGTTCCTGTTTTCCACTTCTTGCTTCGCATTCGCCGATTCGCATTTGCGGTTTTGCTCCGCGGAGTGCTGATCTCGTGAGAATTTATTCGGATCTGGAGTTTTAGGTTTTTGTGGACTGTTATCGCGGTTAATTAGCTTATGATGCTTGATCTGGTTTTGAGCACTGGTTTTCGGTTATATAAATAGTATAATTAAGGGAATGATGAAGGAAAACCGATTGTGTCGGTTACTGGCTCTGCCTGATTCTGACGTTTGGGTTGCGATCTTGTTCAGGTGTATCTGTACGGTGCTCACGTGACGTCGTGGAAGAACGACCATGGCGAGGAATTGCTTTTTCTCAGTAGTAAGGTGTGTGTGTGGAAGTGTGATGGAGCGTGTTTGTTTTTCGTCTCTTGCTGTTAGTTCATTAATTTCGTTAGTTAAGCTGTCGTGTTTTAGTTTCAATAGTTTTGTATTTTTTTCCCTTATGTGCTGTTGTGACGGAATGAAGAAGATAAAATACGAATTTGTGCTTTAGATCTGGATTGGTTTGCTAAGTTTTGTTATACTTTGAATGTGTCTGCACATTGAGTGATCGGAAGTAATAACTTGACTTCTCGTAACTGTAGGAGCTTTCTGTGGTTCAAGATATTGATTTGTTTTTATGGCACATTAATATCAAACCCGTTTCTGATTTTGAGGTGGATTTAGTTTCTCGAAATTGGCTGGGAAATGTGTGAATTTCTATCCTGATTATAATATACTATATAAAATGTTGGAACTCCGTGTTATATTGATCTTTGCTTCAATAGCTTTAAATTATATTAAGCAAATTATCGTGTCCATGTCACTCTGGTTTTAAATATTTTTTAGTTGAGCGTTTGTGTTGATTAGATAAGCTATGATCCATTTATTTACTGTTAATTTGTCCTTATGCAGGCTGTATTTAAGCCTCCTAAGGCAATTCGTGGAGGGATTCCAATTTGCTTTCCTCAAGTATGTACTTCTTACGTAATTTTGTTTTCCATTATTTTTTTTGTCATCGTAATGCCTTTTTAGAAGAGGTAAAAAAATGGAGAAAGGAAGAAGAGGTATGAGAGGTGAAATGTTAATTGTTCACAATACTCTTAAAACTTAAGGACTGTCGTTCTAAAATTAATTATACCTTTTTAAAGATAACCACGTGTGATATTCATAATCTCATATGATAGTACTACTATTAACTGCTTAATACTAAAATTGGTGCTTTTATACACAAATTTGTTTACTCTAAGAGCCATTTGGGAGGAAAAGTTATCATCATTAGACATTTGAATAATCACACAACACTATTATTTGTTTGTGAGGCATCACTATTAACTGTATACAATCACATTCATTTACTCTCGATCACTTTTTGTATAAAATTAACCATATTTACACGTGGTTGATCATGCATGCTGGGTGGAAATCCCGTGGCATGTTAACCGCTATTCTCATTAACACCACTTCTGTAAATAAAATACCAAAACAGTAATTTATATTTAAAAGTCCATTTTCTTTCTGGATTTTATTACTCTTTTGGTCAAACTCAATCTGCAAATCATAAATAAATACTAGATCAATAAAAAATTAAAATCCAGTAATTTAAATTTCTACAATCTATTTCTAAATATCATCTAATTTGAAAATGACTTTTCAAAAATACAGTGTTATTATCATATCATTCAAGGTGACATGATCATGGAAAATTGTTCTCTGTTTTCAGTTTGGAGGCCTTGGCACCCTTGAACAACATGGATTTGCTAGAAATCGATTGTGGGCCATTGACGATGATCCTCCTCCATTTCCAACAAATACGTTGAGCAAAGCCTTTGTTGATTTGATACTTAAGCCCTCTGAAGAAGACTCAAAAAATTGGCCTCACTGGTATTAAAAATATTTAATATGTTGTCTGTATTTATTTTTTAACTACCTTTTTTTTATTAAACCTCGTTATTTCATAGTTTGGTTTGGTTGTATTATGTTTCCTTATGTTATTATATACCTTGCTGTATGTTTGTAGTTTTGAATACCGTCTTAGGATAGCTTTGGGACCAGGTGGAGATCTGATGTTGACATCACGGATCAGGAACACAAACAGCGATGGAAAACCATTTTCATTCACCTTTGCATATCATACATATTTCTCTGTATCAGACATAAGGTTAGTGCAATATGTTTGTTTCACACTTTATCACAGTTTAGTGATAATGTTCTGTTTCACATGTATAAGTTAACACTGTTGTCACATTTAACAACGTGCTACTGTTTACTTGCAAACTTTATTTGTCTACTTCAGTCATGACATTTCACAAAGTTTGTAATGGATTTGTTATCTTATTCTTAATTGGTGAATTCTGTAACATAGATTGTGGCTTATGGAAGTTATCCATATAATTATTAGGTTTAAATATGTTTTTGTTTCCCGGAATATGTTTGGCTTTTTATTTTGTTACCTCTTAACATTTTTCTTGATTTTGGCCCGATTTTATTTTGTATTCTGTCCTTGAAAACTTTTGGCTATTTTAAATGGTTGCTAAAATATTTTTGGATGTTTGTTTTGGTACCTTAAAAAAAAATATTATCACATGTTTTCCAATGGTGAAGTGTCTAAGTTAATAAAAACAATGTAAAGGAAAATATGAAATGCAACATGTTTTTTTTTTTTTTGTTAATAAAATATTTATTAGAGACCTAAACAAAAGATCAAACATATTTTGGGACCAAAACATATTTTAGTCTGTTTATTTTGAATTACTTAGAATTACTTATTCTGAAGGTTTTCATTATAAATCAGGTGTCTTTATGATAGAAATGGATAGCAAAGCACTGTTTTGGGCGCTTGGCATGGGTGGAAGTGTATAGCTTGGTTTGCTTCCTAAAAGGGGGTAAAGGAATGCATAATAAAATTAGAGGAGAAACCATTAAAATACACGTTATTAACTGTTTTACTGGAAATTCAGATTGAGAGTGAAATGGCGTAATTGGTTTTGCTCCATGTCATGAACCCCACATGAACCTAAAAATATTTGAATCTTTTCCTTGTGTTGTCAAGATTTATGCTGGAATGTGAAAATGCTCAGAAGTTTTAAACACTTTCTTAAAGGTTTTGAACGTTTGTTATATATTTTATACTAACAACTCAAGAAACGATAGTCAGAATATAGTGCCAACAATAAACTTCATCTTCATCGTATCTGGAAGAAAATTTGCTGACTCATGGGCAAATATTTCTTTAGGAAAGTGACATTTGTTACACGCCTTGAAGTCATGATTATCCTCTTGTACAATTTAAAGAAATACTTTGCTTGAAGGCTTCGATCAAGGACATGATTGCTAAAATCATCAAATTGGATCGTTTTGATGTTGACACTTCCTGAGATGGCATAAACAAGTTCATTTTCTACTGACTTTGCTTGGTGTATGTTATTAAAACACCAAGGCTAGATGAATCTGGAAATGAAATCATTGATCAACTAAGGAGGAGGTAAAAGTGGTAAACCGATGACTACATGTGCAGGGGGCATATTCTGAATGTAATGAGTGACTCACTTTTCGATCTATATTCTGAATGTAATGAGTGACTCACTTTTCGATCTATACTACAACGTGAAGTTTGCCAAGGAATTATAGAAAAAATTGGAGACAAGACAAGGTACATGAAGAAGATACAACTAGTAAGAAATTTCTTGTCTCAAATTTCAATATTTTTAAAAATGGTTGATGAAAGGCTTGTCATATGACAATTTTGTAAGCTGGAAAGGATCTTTAGTCATTTTGTTCTGGATCGAGACACAATTGTGTCAGATTTCAATATTAATTATATAACACAACTGTGTCTCAATCGAGCTAAATGATTAAGGATCCTTTCTAGTTCACGAAATTGTTCCATCACAGGCCTTTCATCAATTATTTTAAAAAATATTGAAATTTGAGGCAAGAAATTTCTTTCTGGTTGTATTTTCTTTATGTACCTTGTCTCCAATTTTTGTATAACTCCCTAGCAGACTTTCCCGCTGTAGTGTAGATCGAACAGTGACGGATTGCATTCAGAATATGCCCCTTGCACATGTAGTTATTGGTTTCCCACTTTTGCCTCCTTCTTAGTTGATCAATAGTTTCATTTTCAGATTCATCTTGGTGTGTTAATAACATACATCAAAAAAGCGAAGTCATTAGAAATGAATTTGTTTCTGCCATCTCAGGAAGTGTCCCAAGGATCCAATTTGATATGTTAGCAGCTAGGTCCTTGATTGAAACCATCACACAAAATATTTCTTTAAATTCTTAATACAAGAAGACAATGATGACTTCAAAGCGTGTAATAAATGTCACTTTCCTAAAAGAAATATTTGCCCTCTACACTGGACGAGTCAACAATTTTTTTTTTTAGGATACGATAAAGTTTTTCTGTTTGCACTTGCAGTAGTCATACAAGTTTTTCTGACTATCTTTTCTTGAGTTGTTCGTAAAAAGATATATAACAAAATGTTCAAACCTTTAAGAAACGGTTTAAAACTTCCAAAACTGATTAATCGCTTTGAAAACCTCCAAAAACTAATTAATCCTATTTTATTACATGAAACCTTTAACATTTGAAAATATTTATCAATTCAAGCTTCTACAATCTTAATTGTTGGTTTATTGCTTTTGGTATATGATGATAGAGTATGGATATATACATTTTCAGTGTCCCAGTGTAAAATAATAAGCTATTGTTATTACCTGTATGAAAATTTCAGTATGCAATTGTTATCACGTTATCCAAGTTTACTTTCGGTGCATATGTACATGACCAAAATATTGTGCATACTGAAATATTTCTGTTTGATACTTAGTTAAGTTTCTCATCCTTTGGTTGGTGAAATTAGAAATTTTTGTTGTATTTATAAAAATCTACTTATGTTTTGCTTTTCTCGAATGCTAATTCAACCGACTTTTTCTAATTGTATTTTTTTGGGTCTTCTGTATGTTGATTTTTTATGGTATTATAGTTAAAAATGGATTAGCATCTTACTTGTTTATTTGGATGAATTCAGTGAAGTTCGAGTGGAGGGATTGGAGACCCTGGATTACCTTGATAATTTGCAGAACAGGGAGCGCTTTACTGAACAGGGGGATGCTTTAACGTTTGAATCAGAAGTATGATCGGTTTTTCCCTCGTTTTTTGTTTTAGGAAGCAAGGCGCTGATATTAAGCGTACAATTTGGATTTATTTCCGCAAAATGAATTAATTGAAATAAATATATTTCTTTACTTTTAATATAAAAAACTCTAGGTGAAACTTAAAAGACCAGTTTCTATTTTTAATTGAAAAAAAGGTGATAGACTCAGCACCTAGTTCTATAGAACATTCCAACAATTTATAGTTGTTAAAGATGTTTTTTCTTTCTTTTTTCTTTTTATTTTTAAATTTTTTATGGAGTTAAATATTTTTCTATTATTGAGTTCATGCCAAAAGTGGGCTATCACATTTTTTGAACCATGTTTTTGATTTGGCAACTTGTGTGAGTACATGCGCAAGGATGAAGAGCTGTGAAAGTGTATTGGTCATCATTCACAGAGACAATCAGTCAGTTTCTTTTTCTTCATCCCAATCCCTGTCCTAAGCTTTTTTTTTTTCCTTTTCCCCTCCTCTTTCCTTTTTTATTTCTTTCACTTATCTTTTATTTCTTTTCCACCTTTTCATTCTTTAACATGCTGTAATACGGGTGGTGGGAATTACAAAGTATTTTCTGGCTGATGCTGTCACCCATTCCGTATCTGGGTGTTAGCTGAACCCAACCTATTTATGTAAGAAACACATCTTTACAAAAAATAAAATTGGAAAAAGGAACAAAAGAAAGAAAAACACGTACCTGATCTGGTTTGCATATGGTTGTACATGGTTTCTAGTATTAGATGACCTATTCCAGCCGCCACATCATGTGGCCAATTATATATTGATGTTTCATGGATTCTGTTGACTATAAAATGGTTCTTCTGTTTGATATGATAGGTTGATAAGATATATCTGAGCACTCCCACAAAGATTGCAATTATTGATCATGAAAAGAAGAGAACATTTGTTGTGCGCAAAGATGGCCTTCCTGATGCTGGTGCGTATTATCAAGTCCATCTTATATAGAAATTGTGTTACTCATAAGTGTACTGATTGGAACTTGCATTATTTGTAATTTTATTTTTAAATTCAATATTGTACTTCATATATGTGTGTATATGATCAAGAACGGAATGAGGTATAACGTGTAAAATATATCTCTTCTAATTTTCATGTCTAAAATCTTCATGTAAGACTGTAAGGTATAACGTGTAACAATATGGTGATAGTGGCTTTTGCGAGAAACTATGATTTAAGCTGGCAATGACATTTTCCAAATTTAACTTGAACACATTTGTAATCTACACATGCAAGACATTTTAAGCCAGTAGTAATGAACTTGGAAGAATCATAAGCATGGAATCGATAGTTTATTGGTGCAAACTGTCAAACTCAACAACTCTGAACCAAGATAATTATATATGCCTTCATTGCAATTGAGTTGTGACACCTCTAAGTTCACATTAAAGTGACTGTCTGCCTTATGGTTTTTCTTAAAATTACATTTATTATTAATCTGTGCAGTGGTGTGGAATCCTTGGGATAAGAAAGCAAAGGCCATGGCTGATTTTGGTGATGATGAGTACAAGCATATGCTCTGTGTAGAGGCTGCTGCTATTGAGAAGCCTATCACTTTGAAACCTGGAGAAGAATGGAAAGGAAGATTAGAGCTTTCAGCTGTTCCCTCTAGTTATTGCAGTGGACAACTTGATCCCCAGAGAGTTCTTCTGGGAAGCTGAATGATCTTTGTTGTGTTCTGTGTCCTGTACAGGTAATAACCGCAGATTACTATATTTCAATTCAAATATCCTTTAACATTACCATTAAAAACGACCTAAGCCTCGGCTTACATTTTTCCTCAAATTTTGGATACGAAAGAATTTTGAGTAGATATTTGATAGATACCAATTAAAAATCCAGAGATTGATTGAAAGAAAGTAATTTACGATGCTAAATCAACTTGTCTTAATACACAACCCTCTATGTATCTCCTACATCTGCTACCTATAGTTAGAAGCGAAGGTCTTACTAATAGAGGCTGTTCCATTCAGGTCTTTGCGCTCATCTTTATTTTTTTTAACATAGACTTTAATAATCAGGCTTGTTGCCAACAATTTCTTTTCCAACATTTTTTTTATTGTGGTGTCTCCATTTTGCACCATGTAACTGCAGAGCAGAATTAAGAATTGGGTATTATTCTGTCCAAATGACATCTTATTGCTTAAGCTGATGCATTTCAATAGTAGCTCCTGGCTCTGGAATTAGGTTTCGTGGTGCTTTGATATTTAAGATTGATTAAATAAAAGATTAATAACTGTTAGTTTTGGTCGTAACTAGATTATTCGATTGCCTTCCATACATGTATTAATCCATTTAAATGTCTCACTAATTATCCTTTAGGAAAGATTTATCTGCAGGTAGCCTGTTGCAACATTTATGGATGTTAAAAGGAAAGTGTCTTCAGTAATTTTGCCCCTTCATGTTTCATTTAAGTCTGTGGTGGACGGATGAACTCATGTTGGACAGAATTTAATTAAACTTTTGTTTTTCCACTGTAATGGATGACAAACTGGACAAAGCATATTAAGCTGTTGAGGCCACAGTTGTTGCCAAGGAAGATCGTAATTACAGCCTACAATTCAACAGATTTTCACGTTGGGTTGAATGGCCTAGACCCAGAGGGATTCATTTTGAATTCGTAGTTTTTTGGGTTCTTAAATCCCTGTAAGTTGTTATTTCTAAATGTCATAGGGCAATGAACACATCCTTTAAGAGTATTTTATAATGCTAAAGGAGTGTACACGAGAAGAACGATTGACAAGTGATTAAATATTTATGGGTTATTTTGTTACACGATCCTATGTTTAATTATATGATTATTTTTTTCTACCTTTGCCATGTAAACCTGTTTTACAAAGCAATGTAGATCATCTTGGTGTATGGAGCGAGTAATGTATATGTATTTAAAATTACCTTTTAACTTATTTTATTTGTTTTTCGTATTTTTTGGTTTAAGTTGTCCCAAGGCTGCCATAGGTAGAAGCCTCAAACTGGGGTTTTTATCGAGGAAATAACAAATTATGAGTGCTATTCAGTCTGACATAGCAATATTTATTTTAAAAGAATGATTATATCGAATTGATATTGTTGAAGGTTTCCATGCCTAATGTTCTGTTCGGGTGGTTCAAATTGTGGTATGCAATTAAATGGAAATAGATTAACCTTTTTCATGTGGTCGTTAGAAAATTGTGCTTACTATCCTTTTTGAAAAGTGTTCACAAGTTTTGATTTGGTTTTACTTTGTTTTTGATAAATTATGGTTTTCTCTTTTAAAGTATAAGTATATTAAAAGAAGTACAATTTTTACGCGACAAAGTCGTAAAAATTGACATGGGAAGGTTCGATTTGAAATCACCCGTTAGAACAAATATTACTATAAAATATAAGATTACATACCAGTTATATTACAGCATCTAATCTATTATATTACATTGAGTTGGTGCCCATCTAGTTTATTATGTACAGCACACCAGTTTTATTACAATTAATTGACTGGTTAATAATTATTCTATATTCTTCTATTTACTTAAGTACAGGTAGAAATTGAAATTATAAAATAAACAGTAAGATATGAAAAATTGTAAATTAATATAAATAGCTAAATTATGACTTCGAAAAACTAAATTATGTCATATATAATGATTATTATTATTGGTGAAATAATCTATTCACTTTTGTTAAAAGAAAATTATTCTTATACGTTATCCTTGTTAATCATATTTTCATTTATTTTAAATTAAATTTATAAATAAAAAAAATGAACAAATACCAATTGAAATAGATTTTCTACTCCAAATTTGAATTGACTAACGAGTTTTGAGAAAAGGCAATTTTCTGATGGAATCATCATATTAGTTTTTAATCTGGCATATGACACCTAGTCGAAGTCCGATTTGAAAAGGAATGGTTAGCGTAGTTCTTCATCATCATATTATCATAATGCCTTATTGAACCATATTTTTGTCTTACTTGTTTTTCAGCTTGAATTTGAATCAAAGTCTAAATTATTCTCAAATGCCATTCCATCCAGAAATTGCTTGCTTGCGGGCTCATTAACTTCATATTATTATATAGAATATAGTTGTGTAGACTTAGAACTAAATTCAAATTAAACTAAACCCTTTTTGTGGGAAATCAAGTTATCCCAAACATTAAGAATTGATTAATCTATGAATAGGACAGATTCAACTTGTGATGATGTTTGAAGAAGACATATTTGTTCATTGATCTAGTACATGGATTGATTCGTTGCTTCTACCTTGAAAAATGTAATGATAATATGATACACAAGAAAGGAGATGAGAAAACTTTAGAATTTACACATGCATTGTATTCTAAGCCATTGCATCCTTCTTGCTAAAGTTTTCTATCAACTCCAAGTCTATGCCACGATTATGGCAATCAATTTTTTGTCTCTTTATTTCTCGTTAGCATTGAAAAGTAATAATACTATAATAGCACAACTAGATCACCTCAAATAAGATGACAATCACATAAATGGATAACTCAGCACAACTTGAACCCAGTTTCTTCTGAATCTCAAATGCAAATATAGAGGCATTTCAGTCTTTGACCTAGAATTTGGCCCTAGTGCCTCATCATTTGTTGATTTCTTGCATGTACATATTAAGTTCCAAGTGATGCTAATTTCATGAAAGTTTCCTTTTCGATTTTTACCGCACAAGTTATGACCTATTGGTAATTAGAAGATATATAGTTGAATGAAAGTTTGAGATATTCTTAAAAAATATAAATAAATTAAATGAATTTCTTATTAGTTAATTTTGAAACACCTTTATAAATTAGCTTACACAAAAATTAATTTAACCTGTTAAAAAGATTCAAGTTATAATTTTGTCAAACATGTCTAATCTCATATAGATGTATATATATGGTCCGAGTTTGATCATTAATAAAAATAATATATAATAATGTTTTGCTTATTTTATGATCGAGTTATATAAGTGTAAGATGAAAATTTTGAAATATATAGATAAAAAATATTGAGATTCTCCCTAATTATATAAATGGAAAATTATAATTTACATCTGAAAAGAAAAAGTGAGAGATCAATGTCTCTTTCTTTGATATTAGTTCATCCTGCTTTCCCAACATGTTATCATATATATATATATATATATATATATATTAACAAATTTAGCTTGCATAAAGACTTATGATTGGATGATGATTATGTAAAATATTGTCCACACTATTTACTCATAAAAATCTTCACACCTGTATGGTATAAAAAGTAAACTAGATTTTTAACTGATCTTAGCTTCAATTACACCTCTTTCCACTCATTTTTCGCTATTGCATGTGAAGTATATGGCCAGACTGTCCATGAAACTGACTTTGGTTCTTCTTAGCCATCATTCTTCAACTTAGAATATCCTTTTCAATTTCATCCCATTTTTTTATCATTACATGTGATATATATACATGTGCACGTATTTAGATATATGTGTAGCACAAGAATCAATTCATAGCAGCAAAAAGTAAACACAATTGAACAACTAGTAATGGGGGATCATAGCTTTCTTATGATCTTTTCATTCTTGTTGCTTCTCATTATTTGTGCACAAACAAGCTTAGCTCAACTTAGTCCCGGCTTCTATAGAAGGACATGCCCCAATGTGGAACAGTTGGTTCGTTCTGCTGTGGAGTTGAAGTTTCAGCAGACCTTTGTGACTGCCCCTGCCACTCTCAGACTCTTCTTCCATGATTGCTTTGTGAGGGTGTGTAAGCCTATCTATTTCATGACTTCAAGGCATAGACATGATGACAAGAATGCTAGACACACTTTCTTTCATATTCTCTAACACTTTTTATGATTGAACTGAAATTTACTAGAAGTCCTTTTAGTTTTGTTGCGTTATGTTTATTATTTAATGATTCTTTCCTGATTTAGGACTAGGATCCATCAAAATTGGTGGTTGTTGATATATTTCAGCCTACTATATTTAGAGTGTTTAAAAGTGAGTTTCAAAAATTGTGGCTAGCATTCCTTGAGATATTATCACATCAAATTAACTATAGTTATTGCTTATTGAGTTCAAATAACCACTTACATGCTCATTTTTGCGTTGACTTTCTGAGATGGTTTGAGAATTACCTTAGATTCATTAAAAGTGTTATCCATGAATTAAAGCTCAATGATGACTAAAGATATAATTAAATTATAGTAAATTTTACAGGTTAGTTTTATAAAGTTGAATTAGATTTAAGCATGAAAATGCAAAAGTATTTATATAATCTGCATTTATATTCATCCATTGTTCAATAACTTCTATTTGCATGGCTTTTGAAAGGCTATTGATATTGCTTCAATTTCTGCACAGGGTTGTGATGCTTCCATTTTGCTTGCATCTCCAAATAACAAGGCAGAGAAAGATCACCCTGATGACATTTCACTAGCTGGGGATGGTTTTGACACTGTGGCTAAAGCCAAGGCAGCTGTTGATAGTGACCCTCAATGCAGAAACAAAGTCTCTTGTGCTGATATTCTTGCTCTGGCTACTAGAGATGTCATAAATTTGGTACATAACTTTTACATTACTTTTCTACTTGAAGTTACTGATAAAATTGTTGTGTTCCTATATTCTACCTCTACAAGCCAAACACTTTCCACTGTGCTAACTCCTCAACAATCCTTGAATTGTAGGCTGGAGGACCATTTTATAGAGTTGAATTGGGAAGGCGTGATGGGAGAATATCTACTATTGCCAGTGTTCAACGCCTTCTTCCTCATCCTCATTTCAATTTAGATCAGCTCAATTCCATGTTTGCCTCCAATGGCCTCACACAAACAGATATGATTGCCTTATCAGGTAACTTCAACAAGTGACAAGGTTCTGTGTTTTTTGAGTATTCAACCAAAATTATTAGACTAAAATAGAATGTTTGCTTCTTTATGTAAAAAGAAATTTAATCAGAATCCACCTTTACACACATCTTCAATCATAGATTATCAATTTTCATTCCAAGAAGCTTGAAAATGATGTGTTGTTTGTGTTAGGTGCACATACTATTGGATTCTCTCACTGCAATCAGTTCTCAAAACGGATCTACAATTTCAGCCCCAAAAGACTAATTGACCCAACTCTAAACTTACAATATGCCTTCCAACTTAGACAGGCATGCCCTCTGAGAGTTGATTCTAGAATTGCCATCAACATGGACCCTGTCACACCCCAAAAGTTTGACAACCAATACTTCAAGAATCTCCAGCAAGGAAAGGGTCTATTCAGCTCTGATCAGGTCCTGGCTACAGATGAAAGATCAAAGGGCACAGTCAACTTATTTGCATCAAATGAAGTAGCTTTTAACAATGCTTTTATTCAAGCTATTACTAAGATGGGAAGAATAGGTGTTCTGACAGGAAGACAAGGGGAAATAAGGTTTGATTGTTTCAGGGTGAACTAATTCTTTAGAAAAATGTTTGGTATCAACACTACATAACATAGTGCTTGTAGTGTTGTAAGATGATAGAATCAAAGTGAAGTTGTGGGTAAAGAAAAGTGAGAGAAGTTGTAATAAAGGTGAGAATTGTGAAAATATGAAGCAATGTGTGAGAATACTAGTGAGTAACATTATTCACTTTATTTAGGGTAAATATCTTGCTGTTTAATCTCTAAATATAAAAAGTAAGAATTGATTCTTGGTTATTGTAATCTAATGATTAAATAGTCTCTGATTTAATGTTAAATTACTTTTGAAAATTAAATTTTAATGATAAAATAACTTTACAGAAGATATAATTCTTATACTTTTTACATGTCAAACATTAAATCAATTTCTTTGTCTATTTAGGTGAGTTCATCATTGATTTCTTTATTCATTTTTTGTTTCATATATGAACATGTATTTTGTATATTTGTTAATTCCTAGTTGTATTAATAATTGCAGTTCTTTCTGTTCTTCTCGTGTCTTCCAGCTTCCTTGGGAATGAAAGCAAGTTCTTATTAATAAAAGAGAAGAGACAAAAAAAAATTATTATTCCCAAATAAAAAGACATAACCCCAAGTTATCCTTTATAGTAATATATCAGACTTGAAGTCCTGATTTTGGGAATCTTATCAATTTCTTTAAATAATTATTTCAATGTCATGTATGAAAATCTTAGATATTGCAAACTTCCCATTTAATTGACTTTTCCTTAGTAAAATTTTTGTCTTATCCAAAAATTGTTTAATTTATACATGAATTAAAAGATAGAGTTGAATCAATTTGTTTTCTTTGTTTTCTTTATACCAAGGTATTTTATAACCCTTAAATTTATTTTAAAAAAATTATTTAAATGAAAATTTCTACTATTCATGGGACCATGAGAATAAACAATCATTTATTTAGAATGTAGAAAAATTATATCTGTTATGAGTTTTTTAGTCAGTCATGCACCTTTTGTTAATATGGTGTATAAATAAGTGTATGTTTTGTACTTTTCTCTTTGATAATCAAGATCTTGATGTCTATACGTTCTTATCACAAAATAACTTGATTTTCTTATATCATTCATTATACATGGTCCTATACAAAATTAAGCAGTTAAATTTTATAAAAGGATGTTTATGTTATGAACTCAATTGCAACACAAGAAGAAGCTATAAAAAATATTAAACACTTTTTTACGGAATAATATTTCTAGAAATACATAGCTGTGACATAAATTTCATACTATTTTCACATCTAGCAAAATCAAATTAGTATATTTAATTATGTCAAACTTATCTAACTTCCGACATTTTGAACTATTTTCAAATGATCAAATCTTGTATCTACTTAGCATCCTTGTAAAGTATCTAATATTTGGATGCATGCAAAACTAAACATACATTAGAATTTGTTATGTTGATGTATAATGAATTCGTTATGTTAATTTATAATGAATTTTCTTCATTTTCTTTTCTTTAAAGGAATTCTCAAGACACTGATAAAGGCTAAACATGTTTTCTTTAGCCATGAGAGTATTACTAAATTTATAATTTGTACATCATTTTTTTTAAATCTTTTTGAGATAATTCTAGAGTACCTCAAGAATGATCTCGATCTATTTGAATGTTCAATATAAAAGATGCATTGTAAAGATCTTTTATGTTAAAATTTTTCGAGATAGAAATCTCTAAGTTTCATGCAATAAATTTATATCATTGTTTCCAAACAAAATATCATTAACATACAAAGTAAGAAAAAAAAAGTCCAGCTCTCACAAAACCTATTATATATGCAATTATCAATTAAATTTACCTCAAAGTCACACCAGTGAACCATGAAATTTAAAATAATATTGTCTATCATATTTGCTTAAGCTTATAAATTTTCAGCTACACTTTATAAAACCATTCAAATAGATTATTATGAGTAATAGAAGATATTTATGTGTCACTGAACAAACTAACAAAGTAAATGTTTATCATACTTTCATTTAATAATAAATGACCAAATATGGTAAAATTGCTTTAACTCTTGTAATAATTTCTTTTAAATTCTCATATTTAAGATGATTTTTGGCAGGTTTAGGAGACAAAACATGTTAGATTAACCCTACATAACATCATCAACCGATATTTTAAGATGGAAAAACCATGAGGAACACTGAAGCAAGCAAGTAAAGGTAATTTATGATTGAGCTCATTCATGATCATTTCCATGTATTGAAAAATAAAAGGTGCATCCGTACACATTCACTTTAAAAACAACCCCACTTTTGAAGAATTTTTTAGACGGAAAAAAATGGCCAGAATTCGATAAAGAAGATTGGCTAATAAATTGTTGGAGACACACTAGTATTTGGGGGTTGTCGTGTAGCTAGCCTTATCAAGGACACACGAGTCCAAAGTCTAGCAGACAAGAAATTGCCTAACATTATCTTGTGTGTCATGGGGTCCCTCAATTAGCAAGTCTTCAAAATCTTTTGCTCAAAAGGGACTATGGAGTTTTATATTATATTCATCTCAAACAACTTGCATTAATAGTGTGCAAATGAATCAGTAACAACCCCATTACCACATAAAAGAAACAACTTCTGGGCACACAATAGTGCATGTTGTGACAACTTTTTTTATGGTAAGGGACACAATCTGTGAGCAAATTTTCAGGACTGCTATACTGTTTACACTTCTGACAGACATCACTGTAAATTTTTGACACAACTATAAATGTTAAGTGCCAAGATTTTGTGGTTTTATGAGGAGAACATACTACTCCTGAAAGACTGATTTTTTTTCTCCAGAATGTGGAAAGGTGTGATTATGATAACCATTTTTGAGATGTTGCCACTTGCCATGCATGTGATGCTCTTATCCTTCTAGGTGGTGGTGCATAGTTTTTGTCTTTCCAGAACAAGGTTGAGAATAACATCATTTTCAATAACAAGAATTTGGGCCAAGAAGAACCTTAACCAGTTTGATTTGATGTAGTGTTTTGACAATTGGCATTCCTTGTATGCTTAAATTCCCATATAGTGCCAAGTAGTACTAGGTTATGCCTTTACAATAGGTTTGAAAATAATATGTAGGACAAGAATGTAAATTAAGAAGCACATCAAACTCACTCTACCTATTTACAGAGAGGGACACTCAGAAGTGGGAGTATAATAAGTTATCCATTTATTGGAATAAAGTAAAAGAAAAAACTAATCTAGGAATCTGAACACATGAACCATAAAAATTCAGTGGTCCATGTAGAGCTGAGATGAAGGATTCATGATGATACAATAAAACAGGTTAAACTCTCCTATTTAAGCTTTAAACCTTGAGAAAGCCAATGTGGCCCCTTTCTCTCTTGATCAAATGTCACACTTGAGCTGCTCATGGGTGTAGTGGGGTCACTGCAATCTCCCACCCTATCCGATTGGAAAGAGACAGAAGAATTTAGCTCCCTAGTTTTCCCATTGGGTGAGTCTGAGCACCCTAATGGGAGCAGATAAGGTTTCTTACTGTTATTGTTATTATTATTACTATTATTCTTAACTTGGCTTCCTCCTATGCTTAAAGTCAAATCCACTTCCATCTCTTCATCACACACATTGCTGCTTATTTTACACCTCTCAAGTGCAGTGTAGGAGCTAGGCCCTGCCTCATTCTCTTCACACCTTCCAAAAATGTCTCTCTCAGCAGGCCTTTGAAGGTCAAAACCTCTTTGCCTCTTCATGGTCTCCCCAGAACAGCTTCCACTCCTTTCCTTTGAGCATGGCTCATCTCTCAAACTTTGGACATGGAAATCAGGTCCATATGAAATTAGTGTTGTAGTAGTTTGCTGCTGCTGCTGTTGTTGAAGGAAATGAGAGTGACTCATGTCTATGCCATTCATTGGAGTCCAAAATTTCTTTTGTTTGGTTTCCTTTCTTAGGTCATCCATCAGCATCTTTTGCACACTGTATACCCGGTGGAGTTCCCTTACCTACAAATTCCAAACACTCATCATTATTTGCCAACTAGTAATAGCTTCAAATCTCAGCATGCCATATTGTCCCTGATGTGAAAGAGATTTCAACAAAATTGACAAAATAATGTTACATATGGTGTCTAATAGGAATTGTGAACGTACAATTATTAAGAGTTGGAGAATTATTAAAATTTGGCCATGGATACAGTACTGATGTCACAGAATGCAAGACATCTTACATTGATTTTGACATCAGCATGGTCACGGTCAAAAGAATCATGATTGTACATTACTACCAATTTTTTTGTACAGTGCCCTCCTAGGTCCAAAGATCAATAAAAGGTGAAATTCTGTATTCAGTTGGATTGAAATCACATGTCCCTTTTCTTCCTCATTTCACATCCCCGAATCAAAAAGTAGTAACAAACGGTTAAAAAAAAGTAACATACTTGACAGTTCTTGTTCCCCTTCACATGCCACTTTTTAATAGGGGTAAAAGGAAAGAGGGATATGTACTTTGGTTTCCATTGTGTTGGGGCCTTGGAGTATAAGGCAGTAATTTGGTTTGAGAACTTCTTTTTATATCATTTTACTTAAAGAAAATGTCACTTCATTCATATTTAAAAAAGTGAATACAGAAAATAGTGAAAAAAACAATGAAAGTAAAATGTTTTTAATAAAAATAAGAACTATATATATTTTCTCAAACTGAACAACACTTTTCATGAATGGAACCATATGACCAAATCCATAAACTCAACCAATGTGTGACACTAATGTTTTATTCTAACACATTCAATCAGGAATGAACATGAACATAGAACCAAAGCAAGTCTTAGTCTTTTGATCACCCTATGACATTTTCTTCATGCTGTGTGTGTGACATTTCTACCACAAATTGAATAACAACCTGAATTTTGTACTGCTAATATGAGAAGATAAATATTACAACATGGATATGATACCTGGTGTTTGAAGATGTCCTCATGCATCTGCATAGTCTTTTTGATGGAGTCTATGCTGTTTCTGTCAAGCATCCTATCCATGGGATCTTGCAATTTGTTAATTCCAACACTGAAATGGTTGTTAGTCACTCCCTTGTTCTGATAGTGCTCCCAGACATCCACACCACCCACAATGAAGTTGTTGCTGTCTACCGAGGATGCTAGAAGATTTATGGAATATTCAATTTTAGTTCCCATGCCTGTAAAAAAATGATACTTTTTTAAGTTTTTTCTCTCACCACTATCAGAGTTCAACTTCTGTGCCTAGTGAGTGCTGAGTAATGGCATCAACAATTGGAAAATTGCCTTTTATTATGCTTATGCTAAACAATAATGAATGAAACATGATATTTCTGTTCCTGCTTCAAGTGGTAGTAAAGAATCTCAAGAAACATCAAATACTAATCGAAGAAACTGAGGAATTCATATATGGAAAAATCAAAATCCCAAAGAACTAGTCATAATAAAGCTTCATATCATGTGCAAACTTTAAATTGCAAGATTCTGTTGCCTCCTTTTTAGGTGCAAAGATATAGAGCCATATCTTGCAAGAGTACTACTTTGATGTTTGCATAAATTTGTCAAAACAGGGGCAACTTTCCTAACCAAAAGTACAGAGGGGACAGAGAATTTGCGTAGCAAGGTTCAAAAGTGTAAACAAACATTGCCATTATGCTGAAGAAGTATGAAATAATGAACATTGGATGTTGGCATTTAGGTGGGTCTGTGTGTGGGATGAAAGCATCACTACCACCACTAAGGTCAGGCCCATATCATTGATCTTGATTTACTATTCTTAGAAATTAGGCACAGAAAAGTGTTCATTTCAAATTGCTCCTTATAAAGCTAACCTGGATGAAAAGGAAAGGAAAATAAAGCAAAAAGACAACAACCAAACTTTTATATCTAAAGAAGCTCAGATAGAGAGAATTAAAAGAACACCCCATTCACACAAACACAAGGAGTTTAAATGTCAAGACATGAACAAGTCAACACAAATTTTCTCATGCATGGTCACCATGGATAGGCATGAATGAACACCACTTTAAGAGCAATCAAAGCAATCAGAAATGGTCTTCAACCTTCTCAATTGATGACACACATAACAAGCATTAAATCTGAGAACTGCAACACCTTCTCTCACCTCATTTCTTTGGAGACCAAGACTCCACACCCAAAGGAAAAAAGTACAAAAAAAAAGAGACTTAATCACAAGGGGTTGATGTCTGTTTAAAGTTGATGCAAAAGATCACCTGTTGTGAGTAGTACCAAAATTGCAGCTTTCTGTGAAGAAGTTCATTGAGCATCTTCCTCCCTCATGCCAGCATTTTTTCCCATAGGTTAGTCTTACTACTAATCGAACCAAAACCAACAAAACAGGAGGCCAATTCTCTCATGGCTCTCCTTGAGTCATGGTTTAAGGGAAAATCAAAGGAGGGAAGAATCCAAGTGGAGAGCAGCAGCTATGGAATTTGGAGAAAGTTGTGGAGACACCAAAATCTCTTGGCTGTTAAATTTGAAACCTTTACTTGGACAGAAGAAAGGAAGCAGCTGAAATTTTAAAAGAAGAATGATGGGGTTAATAATTAGGCTTGACAGGCTGTGAGAGGGAAGCAAGGGAAAAGCTGGAAGTGCAATGTGTCTGTTTATGTGTGAGTGCTTGAATGATTTTGAGAGAGAGAAGGGGGGAGAGGGGGATGATATAATATGAATATTGTGTATTTGTGAACATAAATTTAATGTATTTTGTATATATGTAGTTCACTGTAATGTGGGAAAGGATTGGTAGTGGGGACCACAAAGTTGCATATTAAAAACAAATGACACTCCTAAACATGTGCCAATGTAGGCCAGTGAACAAGATATTCCAGACAAAGTCTTGCAGGGCTTAATCAAGATATGCATGAACAATGAAAGTTAGTGCTTCTTTCCTATAGGACCTACCACCTCTTTCTCCCTTTAAAATTTCTTGTTTTTGGATATTCAACGATTGAGATTTGATTATTCTTTCCGTACATGCAGAACAATATCTAGAGATCTGTTATGTTTGAGATTTCACCAGAGTGTACCAATTTCAGTTCAGGTGGGTGGTCATTGGGATTCCATGTGTAGTGAAATTTTCCCTCTGCTGCAGTAAATTCCATTGGCTTGGGATTTGAAACTGATAATGACTGCTTCCATGGAGAGAAGAGAATAAGGGACACACACACATGCTCTCTTGTTCTCTCGTGACACTCAAGGATCCTTCTAAAATAATCAAATTCACTTCAATTCTCAACAATAAAAAGGAAAATGAAACATGTTTTTGATCTCACATAATGTCTCAAAACTTGACTTTAGCTTCCATAAAATAAGAAACTGACATAGATTTAGTCCCTGTGACAAAAACCTTGTTTTGTTTAAAATATGAAATGGGAACAAAATCAAATAAAACAGAGATATTTGAAGAAAGTAAAAATGTATATGAATTTTATTTCAGCCATAAAAGGGAAGAAAAATAGACCCTTTTAGTGCCTGATAAATATATATTACCTACGTTTCATTTTTTGGTGGAGAGTAAGTGCATGGCAATTCATGTTTGTTCTCCTGGAAAAGCAGCTTTTTTTTTTTTCCTATGTCAACCTTAAATAAAGTTATTGATTTCAATTATTCTAGTGAGTTTTCTGAAGTGAAACAAGAGGAAAATAATAATTTGTTTGAAAATGGAAAAGGGTTTGGTGAGCTTTATGTGCTTGTTGAAGCAAAGAATTTTGATGTATGGAGCAGAAAAAGAAAGCATGATGTGTGGTGCATCCAATGGATGTTCCCACGTCAGTTGTGTCCCATCTCCACTCTTTTGGTGCTTTCCTTCTGCCCTTTTCCTTAGACATAAATTTTCAACAGAAAAAAAAAATAAAAATAGGAGAGGCTAATAAATATCTAAGTGAATGGAAACTTGAAGTTTCTATTAATGAGTTGTCAGTAATAATTGCAGAAAACATAAAGAATTGAGATGGAAGGATGAGAAACTTCTCCCCACCTAAAGGATCATTTTCCCCACAAGTCAAGGTCAAAATAGTTCTTTGTAGGAACTTTAAAAAAATGTTAAAAAAAATCTCTATGGTACACAGGTTAAAGAAAAAAAAAATGAATGATTCCATGAAAGAATAATGTTCATGCCCATTATCTATTTCAGACATTGTTGTATACAAATTTGAGCATCATAATTCTAAATGTTGTAATTTTGTGGATTGTCTTGTTTCTTTATGTTCTTTTTTCTTGCAGTGAATTGGGATGAATTGATGGAAATGGAAAGTTGTTTTTCATAATCCAAAACTGTGATGCAGAAAATAATGGGCACAGAGATCCATGTGTGTGTTGTGATGATTAAGAAATGCATAGATTTTGATATTTAAACATTTGTATACATATGTTTGTGTTTTGTTTTGTAGTTGGTATGCAGAGACTGTTCCCAAGTTTGCAATAGAGTTTATGCAGGCTTATGCTACCATTGTTTTCACATTTACTTACACAAAAAACAATGCACACGCGTGCTATCTTATATTTAAATTTGCATTTGATAATATTCCATAATATCTAACAAATATTTTGTATTTCATCAGTGACATTTAAAGTTATAGTCGTGTGTCAAAATTAATGTCTTATGTTTTAATTGATAAATTTTTAGAATATATCACTCACGTAATTTTCACTTTAAACAGTGTACAAATATGATTATATTTCACAATATGTCTGTCTTGTTTATATAATTAACGTCTTATAAATAATTTATTTTAGACATTGAATGTTAAATAAACCTGATATTATTAATGTATAGTCTAATTATATTTTAATGTTTAACTTTTAATAGTGTTTAGTTGTTTAACTAAAATACATAGGTAATAGATAATGTGCTACATAATTAAATACCATTAATTACTTCTGTTTTATATCTATTAATGTTTTATTTTTTTAACAAATCTCAAGTTTAATTATATTTTACATATACTCTTATTTCATTATTACAATGAAAATAATTTACATCAAATAATAGATATTAAACAAGCATAGTTTAATATAAATATGATAAAGTTTTACTTCTATTAAATTCCCAGAAGTAATATTTTTAATAATCGGAATCCAAACTCATTTTCTTTTAGTAAGTGATCTTCATTGTGTTGAAGAAAATTTGATGATTAAATTTTTTTTTTCAAAATTTCAGATGATTAAATCTGTCAAAGGTATTGGTCGATGATTAATTAATTAATTAATTAAGTCTATATCTTCAATCCTATGTTACTTTAATTGCAATCGAAATGACATACTTTTAAAATGACAGTCTCTTAGCTTCAGGAATAAAGTCTTCTTTTTAGGACCTCCAAAAAAAATTATTTAGTGATAGTATCTTAAAAAAATAAAATATCAATTACTTCATAGACAATTTTTTTTGAAGAATTAATAAATAATATTAATATATTAGGAAAGTCAACTACTTTTCTTAAAAAGAAACTCCTCGTTCGTGTTTATTTCTTTTTATCAAAAAGTGAAATAATCTTTTAATTTCTTCCTTTATTACAAAAAACACAAAAGACATTTTTCAGATTTGATATTGATTTACTTTGATACAATAGAAAATATATTAGATTATCATGACATACTAATTAGTTAGAGACTAAGAACATACTTGTAAGAGTTTCTTCAAGATTTTCAAAAAAGAAAAAAAACACATTTTTTTATAATTTAAAGTAAATTATCTATATAATATACTTTTGAAAAAACTCTCTCATTAATTTATTTTTAAAATTTTTTATTATTAACTTGTAAATAAACTAATTCTAATTTTTTATTTTATTTTTGTCTATAAATCATTTAAGAAAAGCTTGTCCAAATAAAACCTAATTTATTTGTAGTACTATGGTTATTGTTTGTCTAAAAACTTTGTACTAAACATAGAATATGATATTTCAACTAATTAGATCATCCCATGATATGCAAATATAAAGTGTTTATCATTACATCACTCAATCAAATTATAATAATATATTTTTTTGCAAAAATAATTACACCTTTAAAAAAGAGGATAGATTTCATCCTGTTTTGGCAAAATTTCTGAAATAAATTAATGTAGGGTCAATTGAGATCATGATTTGGCATTGTAGGCACATATGATTCTTTGAACATGTTCACTTGATATGTATGGTAGCTTATGTCAAACCTTTCTCCTATTCTTGGGATTGTTGAATATCTAACATTAATTAGAGATGGTTTGAAGAAGAAAGATTATAATAATATGATGAACTTGATGTGTCTAGGTTGGCCACGTGAAGCATCCACATGATCAATGGACCTAACAATCAACAACATCAAAACAGCACAGAGAGATTCAATCATGCATTGTTGCCCAAAACCTAAAAATATCTCAATCATATCACTATCTATTTTCTTGGAGTATTGATTCGTATGTGATGTTATTAACTATGTGAACATGTTGTCATTTTCTAGGAAAATTGTGTAATACGAGAAAGAGCTGTGCCTGTGACCAATCACCAAGGGACTCTATGGAATCAAAAAGAAAAACTAATGTCAAAATCAATGTTCAACAATTATATATACACATAGACAGAAGAACATAGCTTCAATATATGATGTCATGAATTTGGTCATATAATAAATAAATACCCATTATTTTATTAGTTCGGTTAGATTTAAAAAAAAAAAAAACGAGTTTACATAGGGAAAATTGGTATTTTTAATTAAAATGGTGTTGATTTTGTTCATCCTAATTCCGGTTTAAATTTTTTGAATAAAAAACTTTATTAAAATGAAAATTCTATTATAAAAGCTAATAAAGTTTTCCAAAAAAAAAAAAAAACTAATCATTGTTTAAAACTATTGCATGTTTTATATCAATGATATAACTACTTTGTGTATTTGTGAAATATAAGAATGTATTCCTGAATACTATTCCGTACGGAAATCTTCTTGGTCTGCACTATTTATAGCAAACAATTATATTAAAGGGGTTTCTAAGTATTCACTTACGAATATGTCTCAAAATATTAAATATTTTAAATTATTTCTGAAAGTTATAACTAAATAATGTTTATGATATAACATGTTTATATAATAAAAAAGACCAAAATAAAGTAATCTGTCTACTTAAACTTAGGCAAGCCACCTATGTATAATCTAAACCATATAATTTTTATGTTTACTTTACAACCAGATCTATTGATCAGAGTCACATACACATATGAGGAGAAGAAAGAATAATAACAGTTAAAATTTCTTAATAGCTTTTAAAAATTAGTTTTCACACAAATTAATTTTAAGTTATTTTTTTCTTCTAAAAATTTGTATAAAAAAACTCCTTCGCTGTCTAATATTGTATTTATTTATTTAATTAATAGGAGTTTGATATTAGTGTGAAGCCCTAGGGATATGTGAGAAATAGTTGTGGCTAGCAAGAGAAGTCTCTGAAAAGTGGGAAGTTTTGAAGAGAAAAATGATGTTGAAATTAAAAAAAGTGTGAGAAAAGGAGTGAGGTAATTAGGGTTTGTAAAGTGGTCCATGTTGTAAGAACACTATGGAAAAAATGTGTAGGGTTTAGTGATGGGGATAAGATAGGGAGGACATGGAAGCATAAAGGCTATTCGTAGGGTTGAAGTTGGAGCTGCTTCTGCATTCAAAGGCACGCGTTGTACCCTAACAAAGGCACAACCCTTAGCAAACTAGACCCACACACCACCATTACTTTCTTCTCTTTTTTTTCTATCTTATTTTTCTTTTCTTATTTATAGAAATGAGGAAATTATCACTCTAGAGTCTTCTTTAATGCCATGACTTTCAAAGTCCTTGATTTTCAGTACAACTTATCTTATTTTACCTATAAGATATTCTTCTTATATAAGTTACCAATTGAAGTATGTAGAAAAATATTTACCAAGAAAATTGATCAGATAAATAATATATAAAAAAATATTATTGTATTGTACCGTCTCTTGAAAGTAGGGACACATTTGTTTTGCAATAAGAAACTTAACGTAAGAAGATGAACCTGATTTTGACTAGGTTCCAAATTGTAATTTCGTTATTTGAGTTATAAAATGAAATTATTTATAATTATACTTTTAAGTTGAATTTCATCTATTTAAGTTGTCTAAACTTAAATTTATCGATTATTTTCAAAATAAAAAAGTTCATTATTAATTTTTTTTCATTAAAAAAATTAGGTAAAAGACACACTAGTTTATCATATTTCTTCTTATTTGATATCATTGAAGGTTTTTAACTTATTTGGATTCGCAAACAAATGCTTAATTATTTAAATTATTAGAAGATATTTCCTGATCTTTTTTATGAATATCCATCAATACTTCATTTATATATTTATCATTATGTTTTACTTTGTAACGTGATAATTCATATTTTGGTATATCCTTTTAACTTTTCAAACTTTTTTTTTTATAAAATAAAATCAACAGGAAATGCATGTATGTTTTATACTTCTTAACCATCGAAAAAAAAATATCTTCTTTATCTCATAATTTTGATTAGGTGATATATTCCTTTCTTAAAGCATGTCTTTCAAATAAAGTAATTTTGTGAAGGTTTTATTCTGTTCACTTATTTATTGCTTTCAAATTCATTAGTATTATCATTGTTGGCAATCTTATGAAGTTAGTTAAATTAAGATACTACTTATTGTGATTGTTGGGAGAATATGAGGGGGTATAACGAAGAGATCTCATAAGAAAAAGAAATGAGCCAAACATACATAAAGGAATGACACCACCTTTAACTCAAAACCTTAAGGCAGTAAGTTTATGGGTCTTATATATTGCTTAACTTTTTCATTTTTATTCAATGTGAGACTTAAATTCATACTTGGATACCCAACACTCTTTACATCACTAGACATATTTTAATATAAATGTGCTTGGAAAAAAGACTTTACTTCCACATCACTAACCATGCCTTCTAATCTATGTCAATAGTTGGATAAACAAATTCTCCCGTTTGACACACATTTGACTAATTTAACAATGTATCATGCATGAAAATCTCATTTTATTTTATCAGAGGAGTGACCTTATCCTATTTAGAAAGTTTTACTTTATTATAGCGTTGATTAGTACACAATTTTAATCAATATGTATAGAACATATACCCTCGTAAAGAACTCAAAAACTTAAGAATACGAGCACCCTAACCTCCATCATATAATATTTGATCAATGATCATACTATACTACTAGGATATTCAAACTAACAAAGACTCATCTTAGAAGTCTCTTAGAGCACATGCAACAACTACACCTAAACCTGAAAAACAGGTTTGAAAACTGACTCAAAGTAAAAAAAGGGTAGAATTAAACTTACTCAAATAAAGTTTCTGATTGGATAGTATTGCTCAGATTACTGTTACGAGTCCAATGACAGACTTCGATTATTGATCTGATGAAGAAAGAAAATAAGATTTTATAAAGAAGACAGAAAAAAGGAACATATTTGTAGAGAAACAATGATTTTATAAAAGTGAGACTTGACTAATTAGCTTTTTCTACAAATCTGTATTTTCAATTTATTAATAAAATATTCAAGTGCTCATTTCATTTTTATCACTTCTACTCTAAATTATATTTCTAGATTATTATAAATTACTTAATGACAAAAATAAAATACATTAACATACAAAAGTTTATAAATTAAGAATCACAAACTAAAAAAATTAAAATATTTACAAACTAAAACAATATATTAAAAATAAATTAGAAAAGAATTTCTAAAATATTTACGAACAAAAACAATATATTAAAATTAATTTTAGACAGGTTAAAATTAGCTCATATACAAATTAAAAATAAAAATTTGAAGAAAGTAGAAGGAAGAAAGTTACTACGAATTAACTTATATAAGAACTGATTTTAATTTAAAAAATTACTTTCAAATTTTCTTTTCTGATAAAAAAAATTATCTAAACAAGTTATTATAAATATAAAGGTAGCACTCATCTTGTTTATAATATTTTCTTGGTCATTCATAACATGATGAGATCATCCCACTCAAACAAAACAGATTGTTTCAGCATTATAAATCCAAATAAGTGCATAATGACTAGTCACATAAACCTTCTCATCCTCTATTTGCTGGTTTGTTATCTTTCCCTCTTTACTTCATCTTGGTTAGTTCACCATTCACAATTGCTTCAAGTTTTGGCACTTTCCAAAAAACAAAATACTTAATTATGAACCAATTGATATTTAGAATGTTCCTTCTCAATCTCCTATGTGCCCCACCCATAGCTCAATTATAGAATATAGTTGAGGAAACAAACCCTCCTAGTTTAACCAATCAAAAGAGCCACACAATCTAATTACAAAACCCCATGACACAAATCTTAAATTGATCTAAAAAATGTAGCATATGTTTATCTTCAACTTTATGGCCCCACTGTATAAAAAAAATAACTTGATACATGATTGGTCCTTCAAATTACAAAATTTCAACAAATGTGTGCCCCTTTGTTGTATAATATATAATATAAGAGCCGTCATGGTCCTAGAAGGGTCATCACACTGAATCCCTCACTCTCACATGGATGCTTTGTTGATAAGGTGTGACCAAAAAAATAGTGAATGTGTGGTGTGTGATGTGGGGTCAAAACACATTGTGGGGGTGACAATTGTCACTCACCCAACCTTGCAAATTGTTCATTGTACTACCCTTATCATGTTGTGTCCAAGTTCCAACCAGAGTGCAGAAGATCTAATGTTCACTTTCTGATTTGACATGTTTTGGGATGAGTTGGTGTTGATTAGTTAAGATTTTTTTCATGAGGCTTCACTAATAGGCCTCTGGTTTGGTTGATTAAAGAAGCAATTGACTCAAGAATGAGCTTTTTGCTTAAGCATGCTGAGTTAAAGTCACCTTTTCTTTTCATTTCATTCATCACAGTGCCCAATGAGCATATACATTACTTCAGATAAAAGGGATCCCAACACCATCATCATACCTTTATTATATTTATATCATATCATATCATCTATAGCAGTAGTTTAATAGAGGCCAACCTGTATTTCAAACAAAAGCATACATTAAATTAATCTGAGTGTTATCATCTTTGCAATTAGTATCACCTTCCACAAATCACAATTTACTGCTCATGGAGAGCCATATAATAATATTATCCAACATTTTTCATTCTTTGCCATGTTTATTAGAGTGTCTTGAATAGGATATATGGGGTATTTTATATAGTTTTGCTTTAAATATTTTGAGGTAAAAGGCATATGGAAGAAAACTTTTATTACAAGAATTTAATCTCAACACTTGTGAAGTTCAATAAAAATGTAAATAGTATTTTGTAAGATTCATTATAAGTTTTCAAGGAGTTGTATTGTTGAAGTAAAGAATGTTACGATATAAAAAGAGAATTAAACAATGAATTTAATTTTTTATGTTTTATTAATGTAAAAAATTTAGCTAATTACAAATTATTACAGGTATGAGACTTTTAAAATATTTTTTATTGTACACACACATATATAATAATAATAATAATAATAATAATAATAATAATAATAATAATAATAATTTTTGATCAAACAATAATGTTATCAAACTACTTACTCTTAAACAATTCTAATGGTTCACCATTAAAGATGTTTAGTGCCACTCAAAATAAGGTCTTGTAGCTAGATATACAATTTTAAAACTTCAAATCATCATACTAACAATAGTTTTTATTGGTTAATTATCGAATTCTAAGCTATCATAATTACCCTTTAATTTTTCACCTGTTTGATGAAGATCAGAAGCCCCTTCTAAATTCATTGGTGCCATTAGAATATAAACTAGCTAGTAGTATAACCAGATTTGCTATGTGCCTAACATGGAGTTCTAAAGTTCAAAATCATGTGAAATTTGTAATGGGAAAGTCAAAACACTATTGATTTTGTGGTGTCTAAAATCTCCATGACAGAAAAGCAACCTTGTTTATGTTTTCCTTGAGCTAATCTAATTCTAGTGTGACACAAGCCACCTAAAATATATATTTTATAGAATATATTTAAAAGACTGGGAAAGGAATCACACAGGTTGGTTCATCAAGAAACACAGGTAAAAATATAATTAGCACAATTCTGAAAAAAATAAAAAATAATAGAAAAGAAAAGTTTGGATCCAATTCAGCCTCCACATTCAATGCATCAGATTCTGGTTACGACTTCCCCACCAAGAAAGATTAAAATAAGAACATAGAAATTGATATTTAAAGGACAAAAGGAATCTCTCCGTTTTGGGATGAAGGCTTATCTTCTCTGGATCCAATACCCTCTCTTCATTTATAATAATATCCTCATCACCACGTTATTCCATTGCTTGCATTCACATTATATATTCTACTCTCTCTTAATCTTCTATAAATCCTAATCCTCAATTATTGTTCACAAAATTATTCTATACAATAATAATATTTCTATCTTTCCTTGTCATTCCTCATTGTGTCATAAAATATCAAATCATGAACAAAGTGGTTGTATTCGTTACAATACAAGGACACTCTTTTCTTTCACAGACTGGCTCTCACATTTTATTTTATTTTTCTCCATTCAAATTATTGGCTATCTCTTTGATCATTTGATGTAGATTCTACTAGAAAATTCCATGGGAAAGCTTAAGCTGCCACTCTTTTTTTTTTGTTTTATTTTTTTGGCATTGGAAATTAATGGTTGGTGTTCTTGGGGGTGAAATTATTAGTATTTGAAAAGTAATTATGTTATTGGAGTTGCAAAGATCCACATAAAGTTGGTGTTGTTTTATCACCACATGGAAGAAGCATTGAGTAAGGATTGGATTGTGATTTAGAGAGAAGGGAACAACAGACAAGAATCTGAAAGCTTGATTGCATTTGTTCTTTTGTTCTTAAGGAATCTGTTTATTGAAGAGGTGAGAAAATAAAATTTCTCCAAACAATCTGTCCATGTGTTTGGTGAATAGATCCATTGAGGTTAGAGGGGCAAGGAATGTTTATTAAGATTCAAGGATGCTTTCTTGATGTAAATGTAAGCAAAAATTAACCTTTTTTTTTTCTTCATTGCTTCTTCTGGCAATCGCAGTTTTGATATTAATTTAACATGTCAAGGGTTTGATTATAATTTTTTTTTTCAAACCCAAGATTTATTTACTTTTTTTTTTTTTGTTAAAAACCAGATTAGTAAATCTTTCTATATATGTCTCCAAATTGAAAAAAGAAAATTATGAAAAGTTAGTCAAATAATTGGCCTTGTTTGTTTGTGAAGTCTTTCAAGATTTTTTTTTGTTAATATTAACTATTATCTTTAATATTTATAGTCTATAATATTTTTGAAGAGATTTTCAAAACTAGAAAGAATAAAAATTTTATGAAAAACTATCAATTAATTCACTTGTTAGCATTTGTTATCATATATTTGGTCACAATAGAAATAAATGTACAATAATTTCCAGACATTAAGTTTAAGCATTAAAAAAAACCTCAAAGGAATTAAATTTCTTTTCTATATTATAGTGCAATTATAATATCAATAAAATATTTTTTTTCTTCAATTTTTTTGTGTATTATTTTGAATTTTCCGTACAACAGACAAAAAAAACCAACAAATGAATACCTTAACAACTTTTCACAAAAAACTTTATGTTTTTTATTGAAACACTATTCAAAAGCTTGTATTTTTTTTATAATATATGAATATAGACACACTATTTTTTAAATTTTTATTAATAAACTAACTATTTTTATAATATTATTTATAAATATAATTTTATATATTTATAAATGTCTACAATTATATTATATTCACATTAACATATAAGGAAACTTTAATTTTGTTCTGGCCCGTGTAATTTGTTTTCTCAATTGAATTGTTTTGGGACAAAATTCAATTATATTGCATTTTGTTGATATAAAAAGACTTAACACAACTACCTATAGCATATGTCCCATGAATGAAAAGAGATAGGTGATGCCACATACATGAAATTTTGAAGAGACAAAAGATAAAATAAAAATTCTCCATATTGGTGTCTAATCACACCTTTCCTTTTGATTCCACATTGCAGCATATATACACGAAAGAGTAAAATGAGATTAGGTTAAAAAATAATAATAATAGTATTATGATGGGTTGCATTATTGATTTGGAAAATGAAGATGAAAAGGAGGGGTGGGGGGAACATCTCTTTTGGTCGGATAGGATAGGGTTACTTTTTTCCTTGGTCAAAAGGAGATAGATGTTCATCAGTTACAAGTCTTGTTCCATTCTGCTTCATACAAAATGCATAATTTATTTGCATCTCACTCACTTCACTTGCTTGCTTCTTGTGGCCAACCTTAGTGACAATTCCAAATCAAGACTGTGAGTGTGTGTGTGTTTAGTGGCTAACTTGAAATGACCTTTGTGGCTAAGTAAGTGCTCCACAACCTACCTGGCTCTTTCACACACACACATGAGGCCCAAAAACCCTAATTCTCATTTCTATGTTTCTTCTTTCATAAACACACTTATGTAACATGGACATGAAAATCAAGCTTTCAATTACTCTTAAAGAAAAAATAGTAAGGGGTGTGAAGTCAATAATCTCAAAAAAGTATATATTATGTGTTCAACAATTTTAATTAACAAAAAAGATTAATGGTATTTGATTTCATGTTAAGTAGTGATTTATCTTAGCCATGTTGTCCAAAACAACCTAATCAACCATACCATGATTAGGGTTTCCTTGTGTTTTGTACAATTTCGTGGTACTTGTATTGTATGAAGCAGATTTAACAATACAAATTAGTATAGATGACTTCTTACAAAAAGTTATGCAACTAATGAGGTAGGTGGTGGAGAAACATGACATTGTTTCAAAAGGAAGAAATGTAGCTCAAAAAGAAAAATTTAGGGTTTCGTGCATTTCTGAAAAGCTTGTTCGTACGTTTAAACATTTTCTTTCAACCAATCTCTTTTGGTGTTAACCTCCATTTTCTGACCAAGGAAGATAGATATGTTGTACTGATTGGATTTATATTACTTTGGATTCTTCTTAGAGCATCTTCCAAAGGAAAGTTTTTTTATCGGTAATGTAAATCTTACAAATAGTTTTTTTTTTCTTAAAATCAAAGAGAATTCTTTATGTAAATAATTTTTTTCCATGTTAAAATATTTATATTTTGAAATTGTATTAAAATAATATTTTTCACTTTTAGAAGATAGTTTGCAGGATTTGTATAAAAATAATATTTTTATCCATAAGAAATTTTAGTAAGAAACTTTCAATGAAAATGATCTTAAAATCCACTTATGTTAAGTTTTTTTCACTATTGCGGCTGTTGATTTTTGCTAATTCTCAATAAATTTTAAAGAGAGAGATATACGTTGACAATTCCAAACAGTTTTTTAGTTAATAAATAAAATAGTCTAATAATATTTTACTATTTAGTCACTAGTAATGTTACCTTAGAATTTGTTTAGTACGTAGAATCCTTTTTTATTCCTGAAAATGATATTTCCCGAAAATCATATTTTGTAGGAATCGTTATTTCATGTAGAATTTAAAATTTTGATAGCCTGAAAATATGATACAAAATGTTATGGAATCCGAACTTGACAATTCAATAAAATTATTAAAAGCATACTGTAAACTAACTTGACATTGACCACAACTCTATTCAAATAATTACACAAATATAATATTCATCTTGGTTCAGGTATCAAAGCATCCTGAAATATTTCTATCAAAACATCTACAAAATATTTATGTGATGAAAAACATAAGTAACTTTAAAAAAGAGAAGTAAGTATCCCAAAAGCGATAAATTAATTATATAAAGTAAGATTTTCTAAAATGCTACTTTAAAATGAATATTGATTTAAAATGGAACGGGTTTGTTATCACATGCCTGATCATAACATAAATAAATGTCTTATCAATATTCGGACATTAAACTCAAACTATTAAAAAAAATCACTTAAGTGAATTACTTGTCTTCCCTCTGATATACTTTGCACATTTTGAAGGGATAAAAAATATTCCATCCAAAATAATTATTTATTACATCTTTTCTGAAGAAGGGGTGAGATTAACAACCACCTCTATTGGATCCCAAAATTGGAGTTTTAGGTTTAGGATTTGATTCTAGATAAATTCTTCCTTCACCCCTATATCCTCTTCCTACACCCCATACAAAATTTTAATTCTACAATTATCCTTGTTAAAATTACCTAAATACCCTTCTTTTATTAAGTAATTTTAAAATTTTTGGTAGGACACCCAGATGAGGCCATCCGGGAGTGCTATCCGGTTTGTATGTTGTGAACCAGACGCCACCATGTCCGGTTGTCATAAGGTAAATTTGTGAATTGCAAATCGGATGGGTGGTAAGTGGACCTCATCCGGTTTGTAAATTTGTGAACCGGATAAGGGTGCCTTCCGGTTCACATTTTTTCAAATTTTTTTTTAAAGTGCACTGTGACAGATTGGTGATGAGCAGAGGAGTTGGTTAGCTGTTACCTATCACCACCCAATTAAAATTAATATGGATTGGGAAGGAGCAGAGGAGTTGGTTAGCTGTTACTTATCACCATCTAATTAATACTTGAAAGTAAACAAGAAATGAAGAGTTCCTGTATTTACTTCTCATTCCAATTTCCAACCCCAACCCCATCTTAAATGAAGAATCTCTCCTCTCCATGAATTCTTTCATTGATTCATTGGCTTTCATAAAATTAAATTAATTTAATTAAGGCAAATGAAGAGTCAAAGAGACACTCTATCTGAAATACAGCAGATGAGACTCTTCTTTGACTCTTTATTTGCCTTGATGAAATGCAGCAGGAGAGAGGAGAGACTCTTCATTTAAGATGGGGTGTTGGAAATTGGAATGAGAAGTGAAAGAAGAGACTATTCATTTCTTTTTTACTTTCAAGCACATTAATGCTCCTCACCAATCTGTCATAATGCAGTTTAAAAAAAAAATTGACAAAATGTGAACCGGATGACACCCTTATCCGGTTCACAAATTTACAAACCGGATGAGGTCCACCTACTACCCATCCAGTTTGCAATTTTTTTACCTTATGACAACCGGAAGGGGTGGCGTCCGGTTCACAACTTACAAACTGGATAGCACCTCCCATCCAGTTCATCCGGTTAACAATTTATGAACCGGACGTCAGACTGTCCAGTTCTCAAATTTCAAAAAATGAGAACCGGATGGCCTCATCTGGGTGTCCTACCAGAAATTTCAAAATTACTTAATGAAGGAAGGGTATTTGGATAATTTTAACAAGGGCAATTATGGAATTAAAATTTTGTATGGGGGTACAGGAAGAGGATATAGGGGTGGAGAAAGAATTTGTCTTGATTATATTGTATTTGGGCCAAAACCCACTCATAACCAATCTAAGTCATAATTTGGACAACTTCTTCCTGCACCTCTATAGGGTCTTTCAGTACTTTTATATCTTTTTATTTTTTTTAAATTGCTTATTTTGAAAAGATTCACTTATCCTGTGAGTTCTTGTATATATTTTGATTTTGGAAATAGTTTATTCCAAAATATAAAATTTGACATTCGGAACAACTCATCTCGAAAATCAAATTTTACATTTTGAAATAGATTATTCTAAAAGTATAATTTAGCTTCTGAATATGGAAACAACTTTCAGAATAAGTTATTTTAGAAGCTAAAAAATCCACCTTTGTAATGTTTTTAGAATTATCTCTTTCGAAAGCTATTTCCTGATCCAAAAATTTCTGGAATAAACTATTTCAGAGACAAAAAAAATATATCTCCATTTTTACTTCTGGAATAGACCATTTCGAAGGTGTATTTTTGGCTTCCAACAACAAAAATAGAGGTGTATAATAGAAGGGCAGTATGAGAAAATAAAAAGTGATGGAGGTGCAGGAAGAAGCTCTCCATAGTTTGGGTTGCATGGTTGAGTTGTGGCCACATACTTTATTATATAGTTTTCTTTTATCATCACAAAGAATCAATGTGAGCCAATCATGAAACGCTAGCTATCAGCTTCTCCTTCTGCTACAGATATCAAAACTCAACTTCACCAGAAACAAAAATGATCCAACATTTTATATAACCCAAAATTATTTCAGTTTCAGCTGTTGCTCATGTTCTTATGGTAGTTTTCTGTTATCCACTCACACTCAGATGTTGGGTGCTGCACTTTCAACCCCAATAACTCAAAGCCTCAATGCAGCAACAACAATTGCAATGCTCTATCCAACTCACACATTATTGTCTCTTAAGGTACTTTTCTACTTTCTTCTTTCTTCAACTTATTTCCTACGCTTTTTTGTTTTATACTAGTATTCTTTAGTTTCGTTTTTCTAGCATCTGACTCAATTTTTTGTTTTTCCAGAACCCAGTGGCAAATACCAGAGGATTTTCGTCAAAAGACACTATTTTTCTAAGGGGTCACCAAATCAATATAAAGCAAGTTTTTGGGCTTATCTCAGGTCGTGCTCGCCTAAACAAAGCAGGTACTAGTTACTCTCGGTGAATTCATTATTCAAGAGCTTCATCAGTGAGAATTTTGGATAATTACATTGATTATTACATAAACTTCATGCTAAATGAGTACTGGAATTTTATATCATCAATGTTTTTAAATTTATCATGGTACAAATCTGAAGTTGGTTAGTGTTGTGAATTATTTAATTTGCCAAATGAGAAAAGAGAAATGGAGGTTGAAAGTGTGAGCAATGTTATTTGATGATGGGACTTTTTTTATGATATTTTCAATTATGCAACAAAGTAGCTTGAAAAGGGTGTGTGTGAGTAGATAATTGATTGTGGCATTCACATTCCTATGTTGCAGGATTTGTTGTTTCCCCAAGATGTGGTCTGCCACTGACAGAAGATAATGTGGAGAAGGTTTTGGATGAGGTGAGGCCTGGTTTGATGGCTGATGGAGGGAATGTGGCATTACATGAAATAGATGGTCTTGTTGTTGTCCTCAAGTTACAAGGGGCATGTGGATCATGTCCTAGCTCAACTATGACATTGAAAATGGGAATAGAAACTCGCCTCAGGGATAAGATACCAGAAATCTTGGAAGTGGAACAGATAATGGACACTGAGACCGGTCTCCAGTTAACTCAAGAAAATGTAGAAAAGGTATAGAAAACTTCTTGCATTGCATACTTTATAGCATTTCCATAATTTCATTGGCCTCTTGGATTTCATGTTAGGTGTAAAAGCTTAGTGAATCTGATTAAAATACTTTTCTTTAATTTTCATCTCATCTGATATATCATACTCAATTTAACCATAAATGATAGGTATAATATGCAAATCTTGATGAAATATTTGTTTTTTTGAGGCCAAATTTCAATAGTAGCATAAACATTTATGATACCTTGAAGGCTAGAGCTATAACTGAAGACAGGGCTATCAGAACCTGTAATTTGTAAACATTTTTTCTAAAACAATATGTGGAATTGATATTACTAGTGAGTACTTACTGTTGCTTTAGGCATTGGATTCTTAATCTTATAGTGATCATTTTTCAGGTTCTTTCTGAAATTAGACCATACCTTGTTGGCACAGGGGGAGGAATATTAGAGCTTGTTCAGATCAATGATTATGTGGTCAAAGTTCGGCTAAGTGGACCTGCAGCTGGGGTTACCACAGTTCGTGTTGCCTTAACACAGAAGCTGAGAGACAAGATACCTTCTATTGCAGCTGTGCAACTAATAGACTAATGTCACATACAATACAAGTTCTTTTATAGTTTTGATTTATGTGTTGCAAGATGAACTAGAACCAATCCACAGAAAGAACATGTAAATTTTTGTTTGGAAAAGAAAGTCAATTTCAGTTAGTTTTACAGGGTTTAATGTTGGTTCCCTCCATTTTATTCAGACGATTTTACTCTAGAGCTTTAGTGTACGGCAAAAAAGCAATACGAAAATGAAGGATTTTGACCTTTTTGTTGTCAAAGGTTGCCACATACTAAACTAACATTAATGAAAATCACTTCACAATTTGTTAATTTATTAATTATTTAAGTGTTAGTCTACTCTGGCATTAGATATAATTGAAAAAATTAAATAAAAAATAAAAAATAAGATTCATAAATTTAATGTCTTAAGATTTTAATTTAATATGATATCATTTCTTATTTTTTCTAATTTTTACTTGTTCCTAATATGATATTTAGTATAGAAAAATAAGTTGTTAATTGTTTTTTTAGCGATATGTAATAGTTCTAAATTATCTTTATATAACATTTCTAAATTAGATACTCCTATTTTTATAGGTGTCAATAGTAAGATCTCTCTACAATTATTAACTAAAAGGCATAATCATTACTTGATAAATATTCAATAAATTTAATATCTTTTATAATTATTTTTATTTATATCTTTTATGATTTTATGGTAAGAAAAACAATTCTATCATATAGCATTTCATATTAGTGATGATAAGTATATTTTGTCCATCGTTAATAAAATTATAATGTTGATTTGTAATTTGCTCCCTAATTTAAATAGCATAAGCGATGAAATTAATCAGTCACAGATAATATAAATTTATTACATTTTCATTAAACTTTTTGTATGAAAAGTTATATTTCATGAATAACCTTAACGATGGATTTAAAATGCTGTCTAATATTAATAGACAACGATTGTGAGCTTTTATAAAATTATTGACAATTCTAAGTGTATGTAACAATTTTGTAAACATGAGCGTGTTTAACGTTACTAAAGTACAAAACGACGTAGATTCTATTGATTTATTACAGCTAGTATTCATTTACTTACGAATTTATCAAAGTGCCTTTGTGGGTTACCTTTACCTTCATTTAATTAACCCAAACCATTTGAATCACACATCCACAAGTTGGTTGTGCAGTTCATCGTGATCAATATAAAATAATAATCAATCTCTTAAAATTACAAGATAAAGATATTTTAAAACATAATTTAATGACTAAAGAAGTTGTTGGATCAATAGTACTAAATTTGATTTCAATGCTTTGTAATAATAATATGACAACAAGAAAAAAAAAACTACGATTCAGTGTTTATGGATAAATTTTATCTATGAAAAGATTAAAAGAAAGTATGCTTTTAAGTATACACTAAACTAAGTAAAAAGATATTCATACGATTTATTATGATAAACATCTACCTTACTTTTAATTTTCTATGTATAGTAATAATAAAAAGGTACTTCCTATATATTGGAATCCGATATTTTTTTTAACTATTTTGTTTTTGGAACATACTTCTCTCTTCGAAATATTGAAAAAGAAAAGGAATAATCAAAAGAAAAAAAATGATAACTGAATATAATTACCCAGTAAAGTAAGTTTAATAAAATTTCGCTAGATAACCTTAATTATTATCCTTGATCCTAGGAAAATTTCCCTCAATTTATAAATTCTTTCCCTGAATTTTTTTACCCTCGTATGAAATGAAGAAGGTCGAAGTGATTACAAAACAGGAAGAGACATCAATTGTAATTTTGTAAACTTTAGGAAACAACTAAACTTTTTCTGTGTGAAAAAAAGGAAGAAAGTAAAAGAATTATTATTTTTTTCATGTTTTTGCACATAATGTTAACTATAGTTAGAAATACTGTTGATGTGATTTTTAAGTTAATTATTTTATTTTTCAATATTAATACAAGGTGTTGATGGCACTAGAGTAGCTAAGAGTTACTTCACATTCAATTTATAGATACTGGTTGTGGACTTATTTAATCACATTATAACCTTACACGCACTCAATGACAGGGTGGTAATTTATTAGTTGCTATAAATGTTCTGCAAAGGACATGTTTTGGCTTCATATTCACCATCCGGTTGCAGTTGTTGGTAATGTGGATCACAAAGGCAACTTTTGTTTTAGTTTTTTACTTCAAATTTAACTCAACCTTGGTAAAATGAGATTTATTACCTCACATATATGATAAAGTGAGGTGAAGAAAGTAGAGTAGTTTGGAAAAAAGAGAAAGGGAAGAAAAGAAAATGAATATCAAGAATAATCTAAACCATCAAGTTAAAAACAAAAAAATTTAACAGCTCTAACATTGTCTTACTCAGTGAGAGAGACGTGTCAAAGTCCTTCAATCTTACATCAGTCCTAGCATTGATTGTTCAAATGAAAAAAAAAAAAAAAAACTGAAATAAAGGGCACCTTAATTTGATTGATAATGAGCAATGGTCACTAGGGATGCCCATGTGAATTGGAGAAACCATGCCTACACAAATAGGTATAGGGGAGAGACACAAGTGGGTCAGGAAATCATGAACATTGGTCGGTGATAACCATTCACACATGTAAAGTTGTAATATATGCAAATGGTTGGGGCACTACTCTATGCTAATCTTAGCTCACAAAATGAGTGTTTGTGTTAATGAGCTTTTCATTCCAAAAATAGATGACACTACAACACCATCACAAATTGTTGCTATGTAATCAAATTAGATTACTCATCACACACACACATTATAATAATTGAAATGTTCCTTAGAATTTTATGAGGATACATAATTTTGTTATCAATACATTTTACTATCATAATTTAATGAAAATGTTATTTATTAATTATTAACAATGATTCAATTTGACTAACATGAAGTTGAAAACATGAGTGACTAGCAGAAGCTTGAGTCAAAGAACTTTTAGATTCCACTCACCTCTTCATGACGCATGAATGAAACACATGTTTTGTGGTCCCAGAACGCGTAAATTAGGCCAACAATGGTGGTGTTGGAAAAAGAAAAAAGAAAAAAGAAAAGAAAATTATCATATCATGATTCTGCGTGTGTAACTTGAATATCTAATAGTACTCACCTAACACCAGAAGTTAGTTTAACTGTCAAACTTTCATTCCTCTGATATACTATTGTATTCATCATCATAAACTAAACATTGAAACAATCGAAACTGCATTGTACTTCGTATTAATCATTCACAAACATTAGCACAAATTAACAATAATAATAATAAAAACTAAAGTTCTATGTTATTTGGAGAGCATTGTTACTTACTTTCTTTTCCTTAATTTGTTGTCTTGGCCCCCTTAACAGATTGAAAAAGTATATATATCTATATATACAACACGATGTTCAAAATACAATTGCTTGCAAAACATAGGATATCGATGAAGTTGATTTGGTAATTGACAATATATATATTATATGTGGAACACAGAAATATATGATAGTAGTAATGGCTTTGTGGAGAAAGCAAAGCAGAAACATATGAATCAATTAATGTGTCTCTGCGAGGCACTGAAGAATGTTCACCTGCATTTGCAAACAGCTCACATAGCTTTGTAGCTCTGTCACCATTTGTTCACTACACATCTCTTCTCCCCCAGGTATCAACATTCTAAGGCTCTTCAACTGCCCATTGGTGACCTCATCTTCATCTTCTTCTCTCAACCCTCTTGTCATTTCAGCCATGCCCTTGTGCTTATTTCTAGGCTTCAAAGTAGGGTTTGAAGGGAAATGTTTCAATGGCACCATTTCACCATTTTGGCCACAAGTCCTTGATGAACCTTCACCACCAACCTTGTGTTTTTCACCAACCCTTGTTGTGTCACTATCTGCATTGACTCTATCCCTTTGAAGTTTCACACTCAAAGCATTGCTCCATGCAAAACCCTGGGCTGAGTGCACCATTGCCATGTCCACTTCATACTTCACATTCTGAATATCACAGTGGCCACTGTGCTCTGAAGGGCTTCTTTCCTTGATCTTCATCAATGCTGGCACCAAGTAGTTCATGTAGTTTCTTGCAAACGTTGCTTGTTCCACTTTGTTGGGTTGAAGTGAGTATACACGTCTGCGTTTAGCAGGTTGCCCCTCCATGTGTAATCCAAAGAAACACCTTTTGTGTCTAAAGAAAAATAAGTCTAAGCAAGAAGCATAAAGGGATGAAGAAAGGAAGAAGAAGAAGAAGAAAACTTGTGAGTGATAGTAGTGAGAATAGAAGCTAAAAGGGTACAAAATGTGTGAAGAAAAGTAATAGGGGTGTAATGAAAGTGGGGGAGAGGCAGAGGTAGTGGTTGTTTTTTGTCAGCAATGTTAAGGAAAAAGAAGGCAAAAACAAGCTTTTAGGGAATGGTGTGGTTGTGGTAGAGTTAGTGTTGAGGATTGTTGAAGTTATAGGGGTTTTGATGAGGGAGTGAAGTTCACTAGCAAATAAATTTTTAATTCTCCTTGACATGAGGAGGCCCCATGTAACTAAATAATTGGAGTGATAAGGAAAATTGGTTTATGATAATTACCAGCAGAACCAGGTATGGACGCAAGCTCACGCACAAAAAGAAGACCATAGGCCTAGCAACACAAGTTTCTGTAGGAAACTGATTATAGGGACTCTGTGCAACCACGTATCAATAAATGGTTACAAATGTGTTCCTTCTCTTTAAATCAAATCTATTAGGTTAAGAGTGGTTAATAAGTTATGTAACATAAATTTCTCTTTAATACACAATTCAAAAGTAGAAACATGGAAAATATCTCTGCTAATGAACTAAGAGTGAATTTGATGGCATAGATATGAATTTGACATCACAGGTATATTTTAACCATTTTCAATAAAATTGGTGAATAGTTGTTACCAAGAGAATGGATAATTGAACAGAGTGTGCATAGGAAGGTACAATACAAAGATATGAGAGTGTAATGTGTATGTATGTGTTTGTGTGCACAATAGTGAGAGTGGTCAATTTTGAATGGCACATGGCCTCACATGCTTGTTGCTTTTCACAACTACCCACATAAGGGATTCTCTCCCATGTGCCACTAGAAAACAAAAACACTAAAACCCCACTATAAATGCACCTCACATGACTCCAACCCCTTTAAGTGGTACTCTTTCTCTTTGCACTTCCAGGGTCTCCCCTACTTACAAGTTTTCCCCCTCTCATTTCAAATCAACCAGCTCATCCTACTCCTTTCCACCCCCTCTCTTTATACCCTTTCTCTTTAAATTAATTACCCTCTTCATTCTTCTCTTTAGTTTTCCATTGGGTATAAAAAATTTGATCATTCCACACTTTTTGGGTGAGCACAGAAAAATGAAGAAAGACATGACATAAAAAAAAGGAAAGTGATGAATATGTGCACTAACAATCTATCAAAAGTTATGATATATATAAATTTTAAGATAAATTGTATACATAAGAATTGTAATGAGGATGACAATATAAAATCATGCCATTTTACACGTGTCTAGAGTGTTTTCTATATATAAAAAAAAAAGTAGTTTGGAAAAGTCAAAATTGTTATGGATATAATGTGCTAATTGAGATCAATTGTCATTGAATTTGACTTTTAAGCTGAATGATGTACTTTCTAAAAGGGAGATATTTTACATTTTTTGTCGTAAAAATAAGCATGTGACTTTATAATTAAAGAAACAAACCTTTTTATAAATCATGAGAAAAAATTATTCGATTAACTGTAGAAGATCCATGTCCATTGTTATAGAGAAGTGAAATCATGAAAGTTTCACCATTAGTAATCCCAATACAAGGTAAACCTAGTAACAGATTTGGTATATTCTGATAAGGAGGACGTGAGTTATGGTCCCATAAATTGCTGATATTAAGAAAAGTTAGGATTTTGAGGATAAACAAAATCCAAATTGCAATGGCCCTACTCTAGTAGGATGATTAGAGAACAACGATGATAAACCTAGCTTTGTGCAAGCAAAGTCAAAAACTTGTCTTCATTGAGAAAAAAGTGAAAAGAAAAAAGTAGCTACATAACTTAATCAAATTTGACCTTCATGCTTTGTAATATAGTCACTCATCCTAGGAGAGCCCCACCTGATTTATTATTATTTACTTCAAATAGGAAAGGGAAATAATAATATAACAAATCAGAAGTAAAAAAAAATTATCAATCAATCGAAAAAAAAAAGTTTGTGCAGAAAGTTAGCTTAGAGTCCTTTGCTTTCAGAGGATCCTGAACATTGTAGTTTCCAAGTCTGAGGCAAAACTAAATGCCAACCACCCTTTGGACATTTGTGGGACAACTATGCATGTGCAGAAGAGTCTCAAAATTCAGATTATTATCATAAAGTACAGTTCTTATTCTCACAGTTAATAATTATTAATAGTGAAATTATTCCACCTGATGCAGAAAAAAGACTTAGAAGTGTATATGAAATTCACATTGTTAAGTGCAATACTATTGCATCTCACATATAGGGGTGACATAATCCACAGTGTATTTTGTTGGGTAGGATCAATTATTATGTCAAAGTTCAAAAACAAGACTGAAATTAGGCTTGGCAGGAAACAAAAATCGGGTATTAACATTAATTGAAGGTTGGAACAGTCCTATGGAGAAATGAATTGAGTCTGACGGGTGTGTTTGTGAGGATGCAAAAAGAGACAAATGACGGTGCCTTGTGATGAAAAATATACAGATTATCGTTAAAAGGAGAAAAGAACATATAAAAAAGTTGGTATAAGAAAAATGGTCAAGAATTTAAATGTAAGATTAAGTCCTAGAATAAAAATAAAAAATTTGAATAACATAAAAAAAAAAATATCTATAAATATAATATTTTAAGATTTTATGTTAAAATAATTTTATTTTTTTATATGAATTGTATTCTTATCTCATTTTTAATTAATTTTTCCAGTTTTTAGTAGAGGAAATTTATTTCAGATAATCATATTTCGTTTAAATATGTAAAAAAATAAAAAATATGAACCTAAGTCTCACGTCTAATCTCACTAAAATAATTAAAATCAAATACTAATTCTTATAAAATACCATAGTTCACACACTCAGCAACAAGTAGTCCCGACCCAACAACCATTTAACCTGAATTAAACTTTAGAATCTAACAACTACGACTAATTAGAGGGAAAACTATAATTAAAGATATAGAGTATCTAATTAAGAAGTGAGTATGGAGGCATAGTAGCATATGAATATGTTGTGTGATCCCAGTAATTAAAGGGATTAAGAAGAGATTGTTGGATTTAGAGGGACAGGAGATGGGGACATTAGTGACGTAGTTGGTTTTTGGACTTTAGCCTAATTTGGGATTAGAGTTGAACAGTGACATCACGTGCAACGTTGGAAAGGTTGACATGTTTGGTGGGAACAGTTGTAGGAAATTGTAGGTGAACTCAAACTCAGGAAGCCCCTACAATAGGGTTCTCATTCCATAGGCACAGAATGCTCCACGGCATCCAATTCTGGATCACAAAGAAAGCTCTCTGTCTGTACGGACAACACCCCTTTTCTGGGTGGAAGAGAAGAGAAGATAAGGGAGAGTGATTGAGAACGACAACGCCACACTTTCTCACTACTGTGCTATCATGTGAGAGCAAGGTAATTTTCTACTCATAATTGTAATATCATTTTCTACTGCCATCACTTCACATGTCACAATACAGCTAACAGTGTGCTGGTTTGAGTTGCACATGTGCACCACACCACCTTCAACATCTCAAATTTCACACTCTCATGCCTCCATTCACAAGACAATCTTAAACTCAGTGACATAACATGTGTTGTTTGCTAGTGCTGTTTTTCTCTTTTTTAATTCAAATTAAAGTTTCATCTCACTAATCTATATGTATTGAAATATTTTATTAGTTGGTTAAAACTTTGAGGCTATAATATTAAGATTAATTAATTCACACTCCACACTTAAATTGTGTAATACACTTGTAATAATCTAAAAAATTATCATTTAAAAGTGGTAAAAGTATAATAAACACTTGATTATTTTATTATTAAATTGAAAATAAGTATTTATAGAAAAAGCTAATAGTCGAGTCTCATTTTCACTTGATCCACCATCTCTTTAAATCTCTGCTCCTTTCTCTTCTATGACTTCTCTCTAAGTTTCTACGTCGGTCTTTCTTTCATCAGTCTTCGAGCAGAGCCCATCGCTAGACATGTGACGGAGAACAGAACAAGTCTATTCGATCATAACCTTCGTTAGAGTTTGAGTTTTTTAGGATATTAGGCTGTTGGAGCTCTTGGAGAGAATTCCTACTTTGATTTAGTTAAGGGAAGCTGAACTGCATTTTTTATAATTTGGGTGTGATTATAGGTTAGGGTTTGATAAGTTAGTATCTGTGAAATGCATCTATGAAGGTTCTCTACAAGTTTGAAACTGGAATTTTAATTTTTGATGTTAAGTTGATTTTAGCATGTATGATGTGGCTCTTTGAAAATTGATGGTATATTGTTCTGTTGAGTAGGTAGTATGTGTTAGGATAGATCATTAATCGTGTGTGCATGTTGAATTTTTCCAATTTAGTCATCTGAGACATGTATGGTAGCTATGAGGTAGTAGAGATTGCATGATTCATATGAGGAACTGTTGTTCTTCTGCATAACTCGCCTAGGCGAGTTCACTTGGAAATCTAAGAGGTGCTCTCGGGTCCAATTTTGCCTAGGCGATAAGGTTGTCTCGCCTAGGCGAGGGTATAGTAGCCTAGGCGAGGGTGTAGTCGCCCAGGCGAGAATGGCCTTAGAGCAAGTGTGCTCTCTGGCTATTTTCACCCAAGTGAAGAGGTATTCTCGCCCAAGTGAGAGTAATTTCGTCCAGACAAGAATGACTCTGGAGCGGGAGTGCTTTCTAGACTATTTCGCTCAGGCATGAGACGATTTTCGCTCAAGCGAGAAGGATTATCACTCAAGAGAAAATATTTTCGCTCAAGCAAAAAAAAAAGAAAAACTACTTTCTGTTTTGATTGTTGATTCTTTGTAATGCAATATATGGATTTAATAGAATAGATTAATTGACAATTTAAATTTAATAGTATTGATGGTTTAGTGGTTTCTTTCATTTTTGAGATTGAGATTGACAAGTGATGAATGTACGAGTAGAGATCTATATTGTGATGTGATATTGTTAAAAGTGTTCATGGAGTTGGTTAAGATCTTGTATAATGTTTTCAGGAGAGAAAACACCCGTGCCTAGGTCAGTTAGAAAGTGCATTGTCTAAGGATCTGATCAATAACGATTGATATCTTCGATTGATATCTTGACTTTACTAGTAATAGGAATCAAATAGATGATTATTACTAGGTGGTGAGAGTCGAAGGAGATCTGAACTCGGTGACATCAACTTGAAGCATAGCGGATCAGAGAAGTCTCAAAGGGACTAATCTTATCATACATGACAGCTTGGAGATGTATGACAACTGCATATCTCGAGATCTATTCAATGCATGATTCTTCTAGAAGTAGAGTCAAGTCTGTAGTGTGTGTCAATCTCTTATAATTATAATTATTGTATTTAATTGACTGAGATGAATGATCTTGAGGTATTTGAGTTTGTGTTAATCTCTGTACTCATTTTAAATGATTTTGAATTACTGAAAATGGAAAATTGGTTAGCTTACCTTTCATCTGGTTGTGCTTGTGTTTTGATATATGTCTATAATGATCGTGTTTTAAAACACAGGAGCAGATAGTGTTGCAGATGAGTCTTTGAAAGACTACTTAGACTGAGAGATGCTGATAGAAATAATGTTTTATTTTAAAAAACTTGTATATGATTTTGTAAACATAATTTAAAATTGCAGTTTAGCATGATTATTAATTTTGATGTCTGTTAACTATTGATTATTATAAAATATCCATGATTATTTTATCTTAAATAGAAGTTATATTTTATGAAGCTTAAATAGAAGTTATATTTTATGAAGTGTTACAAAGTGAACTTTTAATATTATCTTTTGTGTATCAGTAACATGTAAATGTTTACACATTTATATTTTAAACAATATATGTTATCAGTGAAAATCATGAAATATTAAATAATTTGTGGTGTATATGGAATTTTATAAAGAATTATAAAACATTAAATAATAGAAAATCTAGTTAGAAATACATAATAAAAAATATAACAGTGAAGAAATTCAATAGATAAATGACAAAGGGGATGGATTGAATATCACACAAACATTCTTCGTCACAATCTTAACTTAAAAAAATGAAGTAATCATAGACATGGAGAAAACTTATTATCTCAAAAGATTGCATAAAGAATAAGAGAATAAATATTTTTAAGAATTTGAATTTTAAAGTGCAGAAGGTGTCAGTGTATGAATAAAGAATATGCCTAACAATTCAAAACATCCTTTTTCACTACGAGACAAAGTTTTAAGACAAGATTGTTATTTGAGTGATACTCGTTAAATACAAAATAGACGCTAAAATATGATTTTCAATAAATTTAAATTTAATAAAAAAAATGTGTTTTAAAGAATATTTTATATAATGTTGAGGATTTATGGTTTAGAATTTATATATCTAACAATTTTCTTTTTTTTTTATTGTTTTTCTTCTATACATACTATCTTAGAATTATGTCCTGTAGTTAAATTTCTCTGCGGAATTTTGGACCCTTTTATTACAAAATCAAGTTGTTTAAATCTAAAACATTATTTTTAATAAATTCCTATTTTTAAAAAATATTTTTTTGTAAATTAAATTTTGAAAATATTAAAATCCTTTTTTTTCAAATGTATTTACATATAATTTACAAACCAGACTAAAAATAAATTTTAAGAAAAATGTTTCACACGTTCTTAAATTAAAATTCTTGAAAAAGCATAACAAAAATATTTTTGGAACATCAAATTAGTATTTAGGGAAAGAAAAAAATGGCAACAAAAAATGTATCTCTGGGCCCACAATAAAAGAGGACGAGTTCATCTAAGTGACCTCATAACTACATTGTTTTAATCATGGTTTATAGTGCAGAACGACTTTTTCTTTAAACTATATTTTAGAAAATTTGAAACAATACCGTCTGTTAGATTCTATAATCTAAAATCATATTACAGAATCTAAAATATAGATTTGGATTACATTATTTAAAATAATTTTGGATTATAAATTTAAAATTATAATAATATGATTTTGAGTTATGTAATTTAAAATACAGTTTAAATTGCATAATTTGAAATATTATTTTAGATTATATAGTTTATAACTATATTCTAAATTATATAAATTACATTTCAGATCTTAATTCATAATTACGTTTTAAATTATTTAATTTAAAACTTTAATTTATATTATACAATTCAAAATATAGTTTAAAATTGATAATAGCATGTTTGTACTAGTTAATTTTTTTTTTTTTTTTTTTTTTTTTTTTTTGGGGGATTAAATTTTTGGATTTGTTGAATAATTTATTGAAAAGAATACTTTTTTTTTTTTTTTATTTTTTCCACT
>Ga0099824_1000009_pt1 | contig 99324 bp, 60 predicted proteins | sample SiratrowhiteBW_FD_76837 | JGI IMG/M metagenome (GOLD analysis project Ga0099824, IMG submission 76837) | Root nodule microbial communities of legume samples collected from California, USA - Siratro white BW | ecosystem: Host-associated > Plants > Roots > Nodule | place: USA: California... | reverse complement strand
GAGATTCATTTGGATGAGTTTCTTTATAAGTATTTCTAAGAATGAAAAAAAAAAAAAAAAAATAATAATTTTTATTTTATTTTTTTAAAAAAAAAAAATAAAAATTTATAAAAAAAAAAAAAAAAAAAAAAAGACGTCAAATGTTTCAAATAAAAACTCAATATTATCCATACCAATGTGATAATTTTGTATTCAAAATAAATTTTAATTTATTAATAGCAATTTGTTTTACACTTTAAAAAATCCAAACTTTCTTCAAATGGGAGTAAAATATTGAACTTTCGTTTTCTCTTTACCCAGTCAACTTTTTGAACCCATTTGGCTTGCAATGAAGAAATGTAACTATATTTTGACTTAATCGTGATGGGAAAGAAGATTGACCGATACAAAGTTGGAACATATATGAGAAGAACCTGAACTGTTTTCACTGGTGTCACAATATTACCATGAAAGTAGATTAAAAAAAACCTCAAAAGGTTATTCCTTTAACGTAAGTTGCAGTGTGAATTTTCTTTGGTTTCAACTGGAAACCTGTAGAAAGAGAAAATGATCGCAAACAAGAAAGACAGCCTTTCTATTTCTATTTCTTTCTCTCTTTCTCTTTCCCTCGTAATTTTATTTTTGAGACAACTCACACAATTGTAACCTGGTTACTGCTGTCTTCCTCGCAATTCAATTTCTCTCTCTCTTCATTACCGTCCCATCCACCTTCAGTTTCTGGTTTCAGCCGACTAGTTTGATCAGGTTCCGTCTACCCAGATCTACCTTTGCTACAATTTATTCACTTTTTCATTTCTTTGATCTATTGCATCTCTTTAATATCCTTATTCTATCTCAATTTTAAGTCTTTCATGCCAAGCTTCTTCCGGGGACCCCTTTTGATCTTCGTTTTGTTGCTTAGTTTCTCGTGTAATTTGCTCCTTGCTTCTTGTTTTGGCTCAATATTTATAAAGATTTTATCTTTTATCATTTCTTATGATTATTTATTATCTTCGGATTTACGTTTGATTATGACGGTGCTCCTCTTTAAGTTTTCAATGTTCTTTCCAATTCAACTTTTTCCTTGAAGGATTATAGTGTCCTGTTTTTCTTTTTTCTCTGTGATTTCACTCATGGACCTTTATTTCATGTCTTTCCATGCTTTCTAGTACAATTTGATTGTCTGAAATTTGATTGCTGTTAGAAACGATGGGGGTGAAGTGAAATTCATGAGGTTTGACACTGCATAGCATTGGTCATTTGCATGTTTGAGAATTTGGATTGATCTCTGAAAGTTCATGTAAGACTTATTTGATAGTGATGTTGGTTCTTTCTCCGTAGTAGAATTTGGCATGCAACTCTAGTTGAGTTCTGATGTTGCTCCCATGTCCCAACTCCCAAGAAGACATAAAATTTTACTTCTTACATAGTTAATGGCCATTTGCCTATTGTTTCATCATATATTGTGCAGACATTGTACTTCTTGTTTCTTCTTTGATGAATAAGTCAACTCAAACTGATTGGTTTGGTTACTCTAAACTTCTATTTACAAGTAAAGAATACTGATAGGAAAAAGTCGTTTCAGCATTCAAGTAGCTGTCATGTTGCTTGGAAAATACTTTTTTCTTGAATTAGTCCATGACAAATGTTTGAAATGGCTTTTATTTCTACTTGGCAGTTAAGCGTGGTTTTGGCACGCTAATTCTGAAAACCGGCTACGATGAAGAAGGCCATTGGTCAAACTGTTAGGGAACTGTAAGTCTAACTGTTTACGGTGGTGTTTGTTACTATTTTTTAACTCAGCCCTATTTCATAATTCCTCACTATCTTCGTTATCCTTGCAGTAAAAGAGAAGTAAATAAGAAAGTACTTAAAGTTCCTGGAATAGAACAGAAGGTAATTTTGTTCGCTTAACATTTACTGTAAAACTGAATTGCATGTAATATAACTCATTACAAAGACAATGGTGTGGGATTTATGTGAAGTCTGCAATCTGAATTTACTTTTCTAATATTTGCCCGCAAAAGAAATTGTTTGTGGACTATCTTGGAGTTTACACATTATAATCTTACTTTGCAAATTTTAATTAGACTGGTTTCTCCCCTCTTCCAGGTTCTTGATGCTACCAACAATGAAGCATGGGGTCCTCATGGATCACTTCTAGCGGATATTGCACAGGCTACCAGAAATTAGTAAGCTTGAACTCATCAGTTTATGCTTGATATTGTATTACAAATATCTCATTTTTGAGCTCCCTTGCAGTCATGAATACCAAATGATCATGGCAATAATCTGGAAGCGGATTAATGACACGGGCAAGAATTGGCGGCATGTCTATAAGGTTTGCTGAACTTGTTTTAGATGGGATTACTCTTGGAATCTCTTTTTTCTTTTTGTTTATTGTCATAACACTCTTGTTTTCGGCCTTCAATACTTAAATGCATCCATGAACTGAAGTACACTATTTATGAAATTTGTCTTGATACTTATTCACAAACCACTAATGGTTCTTGCCTTTCAAGAACTCTGTCTAGTATGTTTATGCATTTATTTCTGATCATGCCCTCTTGGGAATGAATGCATTTACATTGTTGTATTAAATGTTCAACAACAGGCTTTGACAGTATTAGAATACGTGGTGGCTAATGGGTCAGAGAGAGTCATAGAGGAGATTAGGGAGCATGCCTACCAAATATCGGTAATTTTCTGTCAATTGAAACATTTATAAACTGATAAGTATTTTTCATTTTCAAACTATTAATATTATTGAAATGATCTAAACATTAGAATGCAACTTGATAATATTGTAAATGTTCATATCAACAGAGTTTGTCCAATTTTCAATATATCGATTCCAGTGGAAGAGACCAGGGAAACAATGTCAGGAGGAAATCACAGAATCTCATTGTCCTTGTGAATGATAAAGAAAGAATCATAGAGGTTAGGCAGAAGGCTGCTGCTAACAGGGACAAGTAATTCTCTTATTTGTGTGTTTTTTTATATATATTTTGAACTTTGTTATTTTCCGGTAGCTATAAAATCTTATATCTACTGCCTTGCTGGGGAAGAAAATATATTTCTTTTCCCTGTATTTTGTAATATCCATCCTTTGTGTATTTGAATTTCTTTTGGGTTTCTAGATCGCAAATGTAAAATCACAGGGTATAATATGTAAATATTTATACTGGGTTTCTCAATCTGGAGGAGATATGTAATTGTCCCACATGATTCACCAGGTTTCGCAGTTCAACAGGTGGAATGTACAGGCCTGGTTCACATTCTAGCAGTGGGGCTTATGGTGATAGATATGAAGATGATCGTTATGGAAGCAGGGAGGAAGATAGAAGTGATCATGGCTATGGCAGAGAAAGAGAATGGGGCTATAGAGATGATGATCGATATAGTCGAGATGGCTATAGGGATGATGAGTACCGTAGAAGAAGTGTTGATGACGACCAATATGGCTCAAGAAGCAGGGGCTCTGACAGAGATCATGATCATAATAATTTTGACGATGATGGTCAGCGTTCATCTCGGTATGTGCCTGAGATAGCCACATTTTTTTTATCTGAAATAGACAATGTTTTTATTGTTCATAATTATAGTTCTTGGGGTTCATTTGGTTTTGGATCTTAGACTCTTATTAGTTGTTATGATCTGTATATGCTTTATTGCATTAAGCTGATGGATTTGGCTTTTATCAATTGGCTTTTTGATTAAAACGATGTAATTTTATATTTATTACATGACACAAATAATATATATGCACATATTTAATCCTTTGTAAGTTGTAACTCTAGCATCAATTTATGCGGTTATAGCACAAATAATATATGCACATATGCAATTCCATGGGCAGGTTAGAGCGGAAACTTTCTGAGCAAAATGTGGGTGCTCCTCCCAGTTATGAAGAAGCTCTTTCTCAAAGCCCTTTACACAATGAAAGGTATGAATTTTATAATACGGAGATTGCCTATACCAAAGATATTTTGTTACTAAATCACTTTGATTGCAGGGATGGGGGAATTTCAGCTGCATCTGCCCCAAAAGGCTCTTCTCCTGTAAGTGATAATCCGACACAAACAACTGCTGCTGCCACTACTGCAACATCTGGAAACCGAGAAGCTGAGGCTTTTGATGAATTTGATCCTCGTGGTCATCCTGTATCAGGTGTGACAACTTCTTTCTTTCGAAAAATGAGTTTTTTAATTGTAGACATTTGAAACAGAAACTCAAGATCCAGTATACAAGTGAATATCTGTTAATAAAATAGCAGCAGGGCATTTCACTCGTGAAGCTCATAATTGTTCTTTTTGCTTATATGCCTTAGTAGAATGTAATTCAGAAATATATTATGGACAAGCTGAAACTTGAAAGTGCTTTCTAAGTTTCAAGGATTGTTCAACTATGTTGTGTGGTTAGTTACATGTAACACTTCATATATCCATCACTTGAGTCCCACACTTGAATAATCAATATCTTGACCTTAGTTGAGTTTGATGAAATTACTATCATATCATCTGCCATTTGGGGATTTTTTCAATTTTGATGATATTTAAGGGCTTCTGTTATGCTTTAATGCTGCTTTCTTAGCAAGAAACAATTGTTATGCTTTTATATTCTGATATCTTTATGTTTCTTATTAGCTGCCCGAGCTCCTGCTAGTAATGTTGAAATGGACTTGTTCGGCTCCCTATCTGAATCATCTTCAAATGCATTGGTTCCTGTGCCTTCTGCACCAGAAACAACAACCTCTCAAGGCAACACAAACCTTGATTCAACTGTGGCCTTTGCACCGCCACCATCTGCTACTAATAATTTCAATCCGGTAGGAATTTGCTTGTTTGTTTATACCTTCACTCTAAGAAAGTATTTGAATACGCTGTATTATTTAATAAGAATGAATTTTTGTGTATGGCTTGGAATGATTTTCTTGCTCGCTTGATTGTTAACAATTAGGTGGGTAGCTTCAAATTAAGAAATGTAGCGTATTAATTACTGTAACTTCTGTTTGTGGATTATGATGAATGGAGGGAACCTAAAAACTAGGAAGAGTTTTGTTTCTGAGGGGCATATTTACTGTGCTTATGCTTCGAAAAACTTTTTATATGCTTCTGCAGCTTAGTGCGTATAAAACATTTCCTTTTATATCCTTTGACCAGATTTCATCTCTGTTAATCCTGGTTTTTTGTTGGTTTAACTTTTGGCAGGTGTTTGAAGACCCATTTGGTGATTCACCGTTTAAGGCCATTCCTTCCGCCGAAACTCCTCCCCCTCAATCCCAGAGTCGTCCACCATCCCAGCCAAGTGGTTCTAACACAGAATCAGTCTCTAACTTTGGGTTTGGAGACTCATTTTCTCCTCCACCCAGAGACCGTGACACTCAGTCTTTGTCATTGGACTCCCAGTTTTTGTCAGCATCACAGGAAACTGATATTCTTGCAGACATTCTTCCACTTCCACCATTACCTGGGACAACCTCACAGCAGAACTTTTCAGTTCATCCTCATGCTCAGGCCTCACAATCTTTTTTTGCAGAGTCTGGCCAACATGCACAGCAAGGTTTCTCAGCTGGAACCAGTCAACCTGCCGCAGAGGCCGTTTCAGTTCCTGGTGGCCAACTGCTACAACCCCTGTCATCGAATCCCACTACACAGCAACCCTTTCCATCTCACACTGATCAATCTGTGCCGTCAGTTAGTCATATATATGGTGGATTCCCTCCCCAGGCTGGTTCTATGACTGAAGGAGCTTCTGGCATGTTCCCTCAAACGCAAGGTGGACACATGAACCAGACCTATGAACAAGGACCTAAGGCACTTACTCATGCACACACCGCTCCCGAACTTTCAATGGGACGGACTGCAAACTATTTGTCTTCTCAATACCCCATTGATCAAGCATCACAGTTTAACAGCGGAATCTTAATGGCACAACAGGAAGTACATGCTTCGCAGAATGCTGTTTCTCAATCATCCTCCAAGGACAAGTTTGAGACAAAATCCACAGTCTGGGCTGATACACTAAGCAGGGGCTTGGTTAATTTGAATATATCTGGACGTGAGTGTTATGCTTATATACCTTCTCAGACTGTTTCCAACTTATAAAGTCTTATCTGGATGAACACTGACTTCTCATGTTTTTCATTTGCAGCTAAAATAAACCCTTTAGCAAATATTGGAGTGGACTTTGATGCAATTAATAGGAAGGAAAAGAGGATGGAGAAGCCCACCACGACATCGGTAACGTCAACTGTAACCATGGGTAAAGCCATGGGATCTGGTTCAGGCTTGGGCCGGGTTGGTTCTGGTGCTCTCAGACCACCTACATCAAACCCAATGATGGGTATGGGCATGGGAAGTTACGGAGGAGGCATGAACGCGACTGTAGGGATGGGGATGAACATGAGGGGCATGGGGCAGATGCAGCCACCACCTGCACCCACTGGACTGCCTCCTGGGTCTAACATGCCCGGTAATTATAACTCCATGATGGGAACAGGTGGTGGTTATCCTCAATATCCTTATGGCCTTGGTGGCTACCGATGAGATTGACCATTGTACCTTGATACCATTACCAATGACAAACAAAGTGTGTGAGATTTATTGAGCATTATACTTAGATAGCAATATCAAAATGTATGAGATTGATTGAGCATTATACCTGGAAGATAAGAAGATAGCACGTCAATACCTCATTTGTGGCATCATCACTGTGTACTAGTGAACGGATCAAACCAGCGGTGCGATGTTTAATATGTTAAAATTATGAACTCGCATTTAATATTGTCTTCCGGACAGTTTTCCAATATATCCACATATTAAAGAAAATTTCTTGCTTGAGGGATTGGACGTTGAAGAAAGACCGATACCTTTTAACAACTACTCCCGATAACGGAGATTAAAGAATGCATTCAAGATTGTCAAAGGGCAATCCCGAAACAATTAATTTCGTAAGTCATTTCCTATTCATTTTGAAATAGACTTTTCGAGATGTATTCTCATTTCTTGAGTCATTTCCTATCTATTTTAAAATGGACTTTCCAAAAAACTTTCCAAAATGTATTTTTGACATTCCGGGACAGATCGATGGTGGCTCAAAATATTCATGGAGTGTACAAATATACATCCTTAATCAACCCAAAATCTATCTTTTAAAAGATTTTCTTTCTTCAAAGTAATTAAAATGTCACATTTAGCAAGCTATTATTACAGACTGAATTTTAGAATCAACATTAACAAATCGGTCCAAAACACTCAAATTTCTATCTACACAAATTGAATCGAATTTAATGCTTCTTGTTTTGCAGTCTTGGAAAACAAGTAAAATGTCCATCTTTGAAGGAGACTCCTCGTGATTTACCCTTCAAACGCCTCTTAAGGCGTGCTTAGTTCTTTTGAGCTTCCAGCCCAGGTGCTGCTATTATAATTTACCTGAAGTAGTAGCTTCTTCATCATGTTGTCTTTGATTAGCATCTTCAGCACCATGAAGATGGTCTTGATTCTCATTTGTGTCACCACTGCAATCAGTTCAGCAAAAACTTCGTATATTAGAGAAATCAAACTGCAGTAGGCATCTCACTCTAATAATGAGGAAAACTTTACAGCAGGATTGAGTGAAGTACTCTGCAGTGATTCAGCATTAAAGGATTGTGTGAAATTACATACCCAGAATAGATAATAAGACCAACAACAACAGCACCAAAGGCCACATAGTACATCCAATCAACCTGGAAAGCAAAGTTGGAACTTGAAATATTAGTACACTTTGCATGCCACTCATAATTTGATTGGAAACAATAGCGTGATTCAAGGGTGATGTCAGACCTTCTCATGGTAAGCGAAAATGCGAATTAAGACAGCCCACATGTCGGAGGTCAACAGAGACAAATTTAACATAGTGGAACCATTGATCTGTGACAAAACAAAGAATATCAGAAAATGCTAGTTCTCATGTTGGTAAAGCTAAGCTAAAGCTAAACTGTAAAATGGTTTAACGCCATCTAACACTTCAATACTATAAGTGACGCAAGAGAGATGTTGAGAATCAAGCAGGTATTAAACAAGTACTACGCAAGATTCTCGAGCACCTTCAAGGGTGAAAAATTTTTCACAATGCTTACAATTATTGAATAGTTTGATCCAAGAAATAAACCTAATTGTAAAGTTAATAGAAAATTATTCAATAAAAGAAGTAACAAAACCAAAAATTTACTTCCATAATGTGATAACTTTTTTTACATCTAGCAACATACAATTTCAAGCTACCAAATCTGCAGAATCATTGTAGTTCAAATCCACACCTTAAGTAGGACGGGGACTAAAGAGTAAAACATAAACATAGCCACCGAAAATCCAACAAAAGGAAGCGCCTGCAGTCACCATGGCAAGAAAGGGTCACAAACAATAAATTGACATGTTGCTAGAACATAAACAATTTGATGTGCAAACAGATAGCATTTAAGGGGATGCAGTAAAATGTAAAACAAACTAGAGAATAGTCTATAATCATTATGCCGGTTGTGAGTGGGGATGGTTCCAAAATATTTATCCCTGATCCCAAGAGAAAGGGGCACGTCACCATTCTTAGGACCAAATTCATTGTTTCATTCCATGATTGCAAACAGAAACCAACTCGGTATTTTTGGTTCTTCCAGACATAAAGAGAAGGACCATGTGAATGAAATCAAACATGTACATCTGAGACAGACTCTTGCAGCCATGCATACATCTTAGAAAAAGTGGAATTTGCCAATTACTCAAATAATAGAGTGCCGGTGTGAGTGTTATAATTGAGAGAGAGAGAGAGAGAGAGAGAGAACTTACTGCTCCGGCTGACCAGTGAATAGATTTGAGCTCATTGCGCTCAAGTATGCTTCTGTAGTACATTATAATCATTAAGACCAACACAGGAAAAAGAGAACTACGAATGTCATGAGTGTACTATATACAAGTGCTTTCAACCTTTTCTTTTACTTTCTGAATTCAAAAAGAAACTTTGATACCAAAATTATATTTATCTCAGCTAATTGTAATTAATTTAAAAACTACTATCTATTTTAACATTTCGTAGTCAATTCTAAATTAAAATTCCCAGCGCAATGTGATAATGACATAGTTCGATTTATTAAACCAGAGTAAAGCAATTGCAATCAGAGACTTCAGCTATGCAACGGGTGAATGGAATGAAGATGTATAGAAAGTCCAAATCAATACAAATATGTTATTTATAGATGTTGGAATTAATGTTTCAGCAAGTGTCATAAAGTGGATTCCTCAATGCAAACTTAATAAAGCACAAGTTTGAAGAAGATTAAACAGGTAGAAGAAGTTAAGAAAATTATTCAACAAAAGGATCTAAATCTGCTCTTAATGAAATTAATTTCAAGGATACATTTGAATGGCACTAACAATGCCACCGAAGACACCCAACATTGCCATCAACTCAACTCTATCAGCATTTTTCACTAGAAACTCCTGTAATTGGAAAGAAATAACAATACCAAAAGAGATTAGCCCAAATGCATCATATTCTTACTTTGCTGTCGAGATCTCAGATTCAAGCTGACTTGAAAATTTGGATCAATTAGATAAGATTTTCAATATGAGTATATGCAGATAGTATTGCAAAATGTGAAGTGCAGTCAGTTTACCTCGCTGACGTTGCTGACAGCATACAGTGTTGCACCAGCAATAACAAGAATATCCCCTATACGAGGGTTGCTTCCACCTGTAGCATGTGCATATACGATTAGACAATTACCATAAGGAGAAAGATATACCTTACTGATGACAAATGACAAGATCAACATGCACAAAAACAAATTTGAAGAACAAAGATACTGAACACCGAACTCTATCTTTCTAAATGTGTCTGTTTTATGTTGGTGTTTAGACATGCACAATATATCAGGGTCAATCTCAGAAATTATAAGCCACCAACCTGCTCGATCGCCAGCATGGACATCTGAAAATACAACCAGGACAAGGCCAGCAAGGCAAACAAGTACACCAGTTATCTTTAAGAATCTATATTTTGTTTTTAAGAAGAGCCACGTAAAAAGCATGACACATGGGATTGACCAGCAATCAAGCAGCATCACACTTGTTATTGATGTGTATTGGTACGCCTTCACAACTGTTCATTAGATGAGAATTAGCATGTAAGTCACCAAAGTAAAATGATGCAACTCAGTAGGTAACTTGCTTCAATAGAATAAATATGAATTGTCCAACAGATGTATTAGAAACAAAACATGAAAGTTATACTGAAGTAATCTAAATTTGGAAAATTAAGTGTGAGACATACAGGCTTGAGCAGATTGAATACAAATATATTAATTTCAATTTTCAACAATGTTCTCCAAGTATTTACTATGTCTTTGCCATCAGAAACACTTACCAAGAAAATTTGCTTCAACATCAACCAAGCCAAGAAGTATGTAATAATACCATTTTGCCTGCACCAATACCATATGGATTAGTGAAATTACCTTTAAATTTTTTTTTTTTCATCAGTGAAATTATCTTTAAATGTTCAATGCTCAAAAGAGATCAGAGTAAAAAGAGCATATCAATATATATTTTAAATGAAGTAGTCTCGCACCCTCTAGTTGGAGGTTTCTTTTTTACCAAGGAAGAAGTTAATGAATATTACATCTCATGCTATAAAGTAAAAACAGTATAATAACATTACGTGTCCTAAAAGTGTGGTAGTCTATTTCTCCATAACAGCTTCCCAAGAATAGTCAAAATTTGTAGATACATAGGATCATGCAAATAGATGCAACCTTTTAATACTGGCTAGAGATATCACTGATCCACAATATACTTATCGAAAACAGAAATAGAAGATTCATAGACATTTGAGACACCATTCTACTCCAACATTCTTTTTAGTCTAATTCTATATGAACAACGCTTTTTACTTATACAAATACCCATCTATTTCAGCAACATTATAGTCACCTCCGGATCTATACAGTGCTACATCAAGACTTCTCTTTACAAACTCCAAAGCAACCAAATGGCTCTGCAAATTCGTTGTTTCTTTCTGTCCCCTTCTCGTGATGTTCATCAAACCTTGTGTCACGTGATGTTCATCATTTAAAAATGATAGCACAGTATGAAAGCACAGATAAACTGTAGGCATAAAAGGGATACTACCAATAGTTTCCTGTCATCTAATGAAAGCACCAGCTTAAAATGAGATGAAGTTAATATGCACAAAATAGATAAAAGAATGTTTTGAATATTCTTCCTTTAATTTCAGACAGAAGAAACAAAAATTACAAATATTAATTATCTAAGGCACAGCATCATGAATTGCAAATAAATTAAAGCCCTGGCCTATAACCTTAAGTGCTTCCCTTCTGTACACAAGAATGCTCCCGTAGACAATTGCCAAAAACACATAGTTTAGAAACGACTGTGAAGTTGGTGCATTAATCCCTGTAACAATACAATAAAGGATAACACTTTTTAGAACTGAATAAAATCAACTTAAGTAGGGAGCAGGGGCAAAAGAACAGGTGAGGAAGAACATAACATGTTAAAATGAAATCTAAAAAGCAAAACCTACTGATCAAAAGACACGTTTACAATAATTAATGGAGAGAACTCGTAAAGAAAATTAAGCCAATCCAAAAATATTCATTAACTGAGGACTTCCGTTGACTAACAATTAAAAACCAGCAATAAATAAACTATAAGACAGAATTTCAGTGAATCGTAGGAGAATGCAGCCAAACCTTTTTTGGCCAATTCAGAAGAGGTGAAACCAGTGGAAGTGATCAGAAGAGAGAGAAACTGTCCCAACCCAAGACCTATTAACGTATTTTTGTTCCTAAATTGGTCGAAAGTGAGCATCTTTTCCTTTACCCGGGAAGAAGAGTTCAAATATAAGATAGAATGTGAAGTTCAGCTAACACCCTTTTGCAGACACTGTACTGTTCACCATTTAAGGATGTTCCAAAGGACTGAGTTTTCAGAGGAAGTGGAACAACACTTGTGTTTGTGTGAAATCAGAAACAGCAATTTTGCAGAGTTTATTAGGGTTGCACGTGACGTGATAATTCAGTTTAATCTAGTTTTTACCCAACTAAATTAAATTAATGGGTCAGTTTCACGTTTTTTATTCACCTACTTGACCCAATCTAAGTCAACTTAATTATAATTAATCTAGATCGGTTAAATAATTTATTAGAAATAAATTCTGTTAAGATTTTTTAATGAATAAAAAGTAATAAAAATACTTGTCGTACATAAATAAACACTAATTAGATAATAAAATATAAATCTTTTGTGATAAAATTATTATATGAATTATATCTTCATTGTATATTTGTTATCTAGTCACCAAATTTGAAAATTATGAGTTATTTACTTAATTCGTTCTAATTGAATGTACTAATAAAACCAATTCATTCCAGAAATTATACCGTTTTGGAACAAATTTATCGAAACAGACTCAAGGCAAGTCCAATTTACATATTAGCACTTTTTCTTTTTCTTTTTATGCATGGTGGAAATTCGGATTTTTCGGGCTGTTGGGTTTAGACCTCATTGGAGGAGTTTTAATTTCTGATAAGCAACAAATTTGATCTGATGATGTAATTACCGTTTTTTACTAATTTACATAAAACGAGGTGATAAAGTTGGTACAGAGCAATAAATGCCAAATTAAAAATAATGAGTGGATAGCTATGGTTTATGGAATACTAGATAGGGTAGGTGAAAGCATTAAACATGTGCAACTTTTTTATAAAACATGTCTAAATTTATTTATTTTTTTTATGAAAATTGATATGTCGTATTAAGGCATGACTTTTTAGTTTTATTTATTTTTATTGAAATTGTATCATTATTTTTTTCACAAGAATTTTGTTAACGTGAATGACTTATTCAATTGAAATTGGGATTTCATGACACTGACTTAATTATTTTCGATAAAAAATATACTTATTTTTTATAAATAAATAAAAAATACATATTTTTTTGATGTTTTTTTGTTAGATATGGTATAGTGTTGCCTATCACACTTCTTTTTACATAACAATTTTTATAACTTGTAGTTCATAGATGGAGTGATAAGAACTTTAAACTTCAAGAAACATCACTCAGAATGATGTTTTAGATAATAAGAAAAGTAATCTCTCCAATTTAATTCAAAATTTTTAATTTCAACAAAAGCTTTTTTATAACAACTTATTTATATGGGATTCATCCATACACTTTGAGGTATCAAGCTCAACATAATTCTACATCCAAACTTTAGGCAATATGAAGACATATCATTTGCTTAAAGTAATCAAATAATATCAGTCTATAGAGTTTAGTTATAATTTAGTCTCTTGTAGGAGTTTTCTGTCTCGTTTAATAATTTGGACAAACTTCACATATTTGACATGTTAGGACAATCACACAAAATCTGACAAGACTAAGCATTTAAAGTGGATCAACTATTAAGAAATGACTTTGTTTTGGTGTGGAATGCATCTTTATTTCGTATCGGAAAGTAAATGATACATGGTCAATTCTATATATATTTATCAATGTCACAACTTTTGCAAGCTCCTTATATACAACAAAAATCCATCACCCTCATATTCCCAACTACAACCAATTATTATCAAATGACATGTAAAAAAGTAATTTTTCATTTCGTTAGTGAGTTTAAGAGAGGTGAGGAGTTCTAATTAAAATTAGCATGTAATGTATGTTTTCAATTTTTTGTCCGGATTATTTTCTCTATACTTTTTATCTTTTCCTTTTCTCTTTCTTATTATTTTGTTATACACTTTTTGTTCGAAACTAACAATTATTAATCAAAATTGGTAAAAGTAGTAACAGGTAACAATTTAGGCAAGGACAATATAATAATTAAATATTATATATGTGAAAACTTTGAAAAATACATCAAAAATATAAGGATATTTTTATATTAAGTAAGTATTGCATGAATATTTATTTTATTAATAATAATATTAGTTTTATTTTTTAGTATTAAAACCATCTAATAATATGATTATTTATATTTTATTAATAATGATATTAAATCATTTAACTAATATTTAATTATAAAAATACCTCAACAATTTTATTTATTTTTTACTGCTAATTATTTATATATTTTTTACAAACTAAAAATATAAATTTTAATTCAAATAACAATTTTATATATTTTCCAAATTAAATTTACAATAAAAATAAAAAATATAATTAATTATTTTTATATTATTTTTTCATCTTAATTTTAATTTAATTAATAATTACAACTGATACCATAACTATTATTACATTTTAAAACCATGCTTATTTCATCCATAATTTTGAAACTTGAATTTCTCTACCAACTTTTGTCATGTCTTCACTGTCTTCTAAGTTTTAAATTTACTTATTTATTATGTGTTAAGTATCTTTTAAGTCTTAAATTTACATATTTGTTCTTTATCACATACATATACTCTCGTATCATGGTTGTCAAATGACATATGAATGTAAATTTTTTTTTTTTTCATTATTATTAGATACGAGAGAAACATTGTTAATATTCGTTTGTAGTTAAAGAATACATTTTACCTACATTACAACATAATATGCATGACAATAGACATGCATCTCTTTAGTTCAATTGGCTTATTTTCTAACTTGTTTGTAATTAATCTTAACAAAATATATATATATATATATATTTAACAAACTTCAATAACATAATTATCATTTTTTAATTTCCTTATAAATGACTACACAACCTTGTCATTTGAATGGAATGGTTAATGAGAAACACTTTGTCACAGTCCACCAAATGACATAAAATTAGTCACCATTATGAAAATTAAGATATTCTCATGACATTCCATCTTATTAATACAAATCAAATTCTAAGTCTAAAAAGTTACATTAATTTTACTCACATCTAATAAGTTAACATTATATTTATAAGATTTAATTTTCTTATTTAATACAACTTTAACAATTGAATTTTACACGTTAACTCATTTCAAATTTGAAGTTATTTCTTTTATAAGTTTAACACAATTATGTTATATTATTATTATTATTATTATAAACTTTGAAATTTTTATTCTATATTTGATTACATTTATATACAAACCACTATAATAATACACACATTTAATTATCAATGAAACATTTTTTTTCACCCTTAAACTTAGTCTTAACATTTTAACTTATTTTTTTAAAATTTGATTATACAACAATTTTTATCTTTAATTTACATTTACAAATTCCACTCTATATTTTAATTCATTTTACATCTCTTGTTACATTTTTTAAAATCCTTTCAGAATTTAACGTGACCAAGAATAACAACACTAATAATAAACATCCACACCATTTTTTTTAATTTTTTTCTATCTTTGATTCAATTCGTATACTAACTGTTATAATAATAACAAGTTTATTTATTTCCATATTATTTTACAAAAACAATATCACAATAACAATATTTTTTCACCCTTAAATTACTTTTCATTTTATTCTTTCTCACAAACCAATTACATTTCAATTTAAACATTTTTGAATTATTTATTTTAAATTTCCTTTGTCCACAATCAATTATTTCTTCAATATAAATACAATTCCACTTTATAATTTCACTTATTTCATATTGCATTTTGAAAACCTTCCAAATTTTTCTTCAATCAATAATAATAACAACAATAATAAAGATGTACAAAATTTTAAAATTTTCTACAAGCCCCAATTATATTTCCCCTTACATAATTATTTATTTTCTTTCCTCTCTCAAATCAATTAAAAATTATTCTCCCCAATTTTAATTAATTATTTTAATAAACCTTCTACCTAAAATATTTTCTTTTCTATTTTTCCTTCCCTTTATCTTAAAATAAAAAGCAAAAACTCCTCCCAAAATTTGGTTGAGGAAGCCGAATTCTCATTTTTAGGGTTTTCCCATCATGCACACAATAAAGGATGCTAATTTGTAAAATAAATTAAGAGAGAGAGAAAGTTGGTGAGATAAGAAAAAGATAGGGCATGATGTCCATAGATCTAAGATTATATATACGGCGAAGAGAGAGAATGAGATGAGGTAGAGAAGACGCCTACGTATCCTATTACCCTAATCTTCCTTCTTCTTGCTGTTGCTGTTGCTCTTGCTCTTGCTCTTCCACTGCCACACCCAAATATTAGGGTTAGGGTTTCAGCTCAAACCAACTAACTCTCACTCGATCTATTCTCTGTTGCCTCTGCGTTTCATGGATCATCGCAAGAGGGGGAGGACTGAAGCTGCCTTCAATGTCAATGGCGCCGCCAAGAAATTCAGGCCAGGTTTGTTTCTACTCTTTCATCACTTACCATCTCCCTTTCCTTCTGCTCACGACTTACGTAATTTGCTTTCTCTTTTATCGTTGTTTTGCTCTTTAACTGTTCATCAATCTTTCCAAGATTCGCTGCCCGTGTTTTGTTCTGTTTTGTTTTCATCTGCGCGCCCAATCATTAACAATGGAAGAGCGCTGGAAAATCTTGACAAGTGTTAAAAAATGCTAGGCTAATTTCGCTATCGTTCTTTTCTTTAAAAATATTTGTTGTTACATATTGTTAATGTTTTCAACCAGATATTTATTTAAAACAGTTAAAATTTCATGTTCTCTTTAACCCTACAGATACAGTCTTGTTAATATTTTGCCTTCTGATAATATCACAACAATTTACGTTCTGTCTTGGTAAGATGTATGGGATGTTGAATTTTTGTCCCGTGCACCTTCTCCGAAAACACTCGGTATACGTAAGCTTAAATGAGCTAATATTGGTCAAATAATAAGAAGAAATGGTTACTGGATCTTATCCAAGTTGAATCGTAAAAGATCAATGGAATTTTAACTGAGAGAACTTAATTAATGTTCTGTAACAGAAACGGACTCCTTTACAACTGGTATAGGAAGCAAATCGAAGCCATGCACAAAGTTTTTCAGGTTCAAATCTTTAACTTATCTAAAATAAAAATTTAATGCACTTTCGTATATGTATAAATTTTCTAATGTTTTAGATAAAATGGATACACAGTCTCTTCAAGCTGAATCCATATGATTTGACTAATGAATTGGGTAGTTAAAGCTGTGATACAGGTCCTACTTCTAATTATGATAACAAGACTATGAACAGAAATTGTTGATTCTCAAGAATGATCAGTTCTATTAAGGGCTTCCTGGGCAATATATAATTGAAAGCAGTTCTATGGGATGCATAACTTGATCTACGTAATTGGTAGTATACAATTATCTGCAATCTTTGCAAGTAAAGGGGCGTGATGCCAACCACTGAAATGGCTAGAGCAGTACATGGCCTAAGACATATATATCTATCAATACACCAAAACATTAGTGGATGGAATGATGCTTAGAAGCATTCACAACACACTTCTTTCTTATTTTTGTATGGAATTGTTGAATTACCTGGTTTTCATATGATCTCTATGATACAATGATGATAATGTGGTTCTTTTGTTGACTATACTGCTTAGCTGATATATGCTGTTGTGCAATTGTTTGATATATTACTCTCGAAGCTGATATCTGCTGTATTTTGTCGCCTTAATTATATTGAAGTCTGAGGAATTCGATTTGGTTCTGAATGCATCAATTTGGAGATTAACCATGGCTTGGAAAGTAATGCCTAAAGAGAATGAGAGCATAGAGTTTGAAACCATGGAAACTGGAAAGGCTTTAGAGTTTGGGAAGAGCATAGTGATAATTTGAAAGTACTGAAATCTAGAAAGATAACAAGGAAAGTAATCTTCAAAAAATTTGATCATATCGCTACATAACTCATATTTTTAATCTACATATTTTTTCAGATAATTTTTTTTTTTGTGTGCAGATGTGTAATTATTCATATATTCAGACTAGTCTTCCAAATACCATGGTGTCTTGTATCGACATACTCCAAATGTATACACAAGTCATAATGTCTTCCATTAGCAATTCTTTTGAAAATCTTTCCAACTGTTATATGCCAAATAGGACTTTAAATACGCTACAACGTATTGCACCCTCAGATTCTCCATTAACTTAGCTTCAAAATATTTTCTAGGCCAGCATCGGTGTTGTCATGTCATGTCTTTATTCTAAATCCTATTTAATCAGAATTCTTCCGGGCACATCAGTAATATTCTTTTCCCCGTCCTCTCTCATTTGATGTGGAATCGAGAACAATCTTTTGTTGTATGCTTAGTTTGTCAGTTTGAGTGACATTTTTGTCAACTTATATTAATGTAATTTTAATTCTTTTTTGTGGCTACATGATTTCTTTCTATAACTATTTGTTGGCGGATTGAAACCTTGATGCAGATAGATTTAACCTGTTTATGTTTAACTTTATTGGTAGTTCTATCATCTTGTTTGATAATAAGTAACTATTACATAGAAGTTTGACATCTTTCTCATGCTTGAGAGTGAGCAAGGCAAGCTATGTTCATGACTTGATACTGAATTTATGTTTGGAAATTTGCAATATCTTTCACCCATCTGATCTAGGAAGCGGCCCTGCTGATTGGAGCTTAATACATGTTTTTAGTTCCTTTTATTTTTTTTAAAAAGATCTTTTACATACTAACATTTCTAAAATATTATGATGAAGCCTTTTACCTGTTTCTTTTTGGGCCCAAGATTTGACTTGTCCTAGTCTTATCTTGTGATTTTATGGTTATCTCGCTGGTTTGAAACATGGAGAGATTATGGGTTTGTACCTGATGGTTCGTTTTCAGTTATTCTTTTCCATTTTTTAGTCTTAATTGATAAAATCCTATAATAATTAGGAAGTGGCTCATTCTTGAATATTGAGTTATCTGTGATTTTATCTATTTACTCGTGAGTTTTCAATTCTTGTTTTCTTTGTTCCATCTGTCTATGTTCTCTGTTTGTGTTGTCTCTGGTCTGAGTTCACGTATCCTCATTAATTTGTGTTATCTGTTTACCCAGGAGTTTTTCGCCCCTTTTGTTTTCTTTGTGCCATCAATCTATGTTCTCTGAGTTTCTCTCTAGTCCGAGTCTTAGGGATGCCCTTTTGGTCATCTCTACTGACCCAAATTATTCACTCCTTTTTCTCCATTTCTTAGTTAGCCATGGCATTTTTGTTACTAATTTACTTGTATGATTGGTTAAGGGATGAGACCTATATCTTCTTATTGTTAATTATGAACATGTCAAGGTTTGAGTATTTTTAAAATTTATATGTATTTTGTATGAATTATATAAAATGTGTAAGAAACGTTAAAAATACAAGTCACTGTTATGAGCTGTGATGCTATTGTGTTTTTGGGGACAACTGTTTCGGTTTACTTTCCAGCCTTGGTAGTTGTGTTCTCTCTCTATTCTGAACTGTTGCTTCTAAGTCAGCCTGAAGTGACCACGTGAATGCATGTTTATGTTGTTGAAAGAATAGCAGATAGACATTACTAGTTACATGGAAAAGGGATGTATATGTAAATTACTTACGAAGAAGGAATAAGACTATGACTTGAGATGCTTTCATAAAACTCATGCAACATGGATCTTGGATTTTCCATTATCTTCTGTTAATGTGTGTTCTTAATGCTTATCATTTGGTAATTTGATGTTTGTAGCCTCTCTATGTTTGTTGCCTTTACTATGAGAAATCAGATTGAGAATGGTTGAGTTAGTGCCGAATCTTATTATTTTAGACTTCAAAATGATTTATGAGTTAGTGCCTTTACTGTGAATTTTGTGAGTTATATATGCCATGCTGTAGTTTGTTTCGTATGATTTCTTTTTCTCATAAAATGCGCTCTAATTTCTAAGCTTATTTATCCTTGATAATCATGTTCCTTATTCTCTTATTTTTTCATTAGAATAATTTGCCATCTTATTTATGATACTTTACCAGTCTGAAACTGATTTTTTCCCCTGTACTGTCATTGGGTATTCAATATTGTTTGTTACGTCGGTCTTCCATCATTAGTATTTGCACTGCTAAGAATTCCCAGATAATGTTATATTGTATTTGCTTAACAAGAGGAAGATGTTAATTATGAAAATAAGAAGGCATTAGTTTTGTTAGGGAAAGCGTTCTTGATGCATTTTAAATGAATCATCTTAATTCTTAAACGATGCTACTTTGGTGTATATTATTTGTCTGGCTCTTTTTAGCGTCTACTTTTCAGTTCATACTTCATAGAGTGAATTAGCATTTTACTGAGTTCCCACCCCTACCTGTATAAGCTTTGGAATCTTACTAGTTGATTATATGTTAACCTCATGTCATCTTCTTTCCTCTCTAATGCAGCACCTCTGGCTGCCCATTTGGTGAAGGATGTCATTTCTTGCATTATGTTCCTGGTGGCTTCAAAGCAGTCTCTCAGCTGATCAATGTTGGTAGCGATCCTGCTATGCCTCATGTTGGTAGAAATCCTATTCCACCATCCTTCCCTGATGGGTCTTCTCCTCCAGTTGTTAAAACCCGATTGTGCAACAAGTTTAATACGGCTGAGGGTTGCAAATTTGGCGACAAATGTCACTTTGCCCACGGTGAGTGGGAGCTTGGCAGGCCTACGGTCCCCTCATACGAAGATCCCCGTGTTATGGGACAAATGCCAAGCAGCAGGATAGGTGGACGTGTGGAGCCCCCACTTCCAGCTCACGGTGCAGCTGCCAGCTTTGGAGCCTCGGCCACTGCAAAAATTAGTATCAATGCTTCACTAGCTGGAGCAGTGATTGGAAAAAGTGGTGTCAACTCAAAGCAAATTTGTCGTGTAACAGGAGCTAAACTTGCCGTAAGGGATCATGACACGGATTCTAACCTCAGAAACATCGAGCTTGAAGGCAGTCTTGATCAGATCAAGCAAGCCAGTGCCATGGTACACGAACTTATTTTAAATATTAGTGCTGCCTCTGGGCCTCAAATGAAAAGCTTTACACAGACTTCTGCCCCGACAAACAACTTCAAGACCAAGCTCTGCGAAAACTTTGCTAAAGGTTCCTGCACTTTTGGGGAAAGGTGTCACTTCGCACATGGAACTGATGATTTGCGCAAGACTGGAATGTGACAGTGTTATAATATAGCTTACATGGTTTTAGTGAGGAGGATTGAATTGTGCAAAATTTTCTAGTTTTTCAAAATTTTCTCAATCAGCTTCTAATTTGCTACATGATAACTAATGGTGAGTCTTACCACAGCTTCTGAAATTCGATTGCCTCTCACTGTCACTCTGTTTCGTATTTAATGTTGGCCACTTCCTTCCATAATTTGTTGGCGCAATAACATTTAAAATGTAAAACATCACATTTTAATTTTCACTTTCTTCCTTTCGCGGATCCACTCTTCCCTGTCTAATTTTACAGACTTCATATGCGACTCTTGGTTTCCCCACCCCGTTTCCTACCTTTTTTTTTATCTAAATATTCTCCGAGCAAGAAAGTGGAAAAAAAAAAGGTTGTGGTCTTGGCTAACGCTGAATATTTTTTAAAAAGTACTATTTTGTAATTAATGTTGGTCAATAGACATTAATTCTTTGAAAATGAAAACATGTAGTGTCCATAATTCCCTATACTAAAAATGTTTTTCAGACTAGTGTTACTTTAATCGGTTAATTTTAGTATACTAGCAAAACTTTTGTCGTTTTTTTTTTTTCTTCTCTAAAACATTGCTTCTTCATACAATCTTTCGTCTTCTACTATCTTACTCTTTAGTCTAGTTGTCTTTATTATCTTTGTTTCTTTAGCATTATTTTTTCCCCATATTTTTAAACGATAATAGTTACCAAAGACGTCAATAAATACGATGACAACAATGATATCATTGAATAAATGAAAAAAAAGCATTTACAATGTTTCAATGACCTGAGGGATGAAGCAAGAAAAGTATGACAGTAATGAAAAAGCGTAATAAAAATATATTAAAAAGGTGATGACAATTCATGAATAATATTGGACTTGGATTGCTTGGTGACGGTGGTGTCATTAAAAAGGTGACAGATATATTTGATTGAGTGAAAAATATCTTAAAAGGATAGAAAAATATCATATAAGTAAGAAAAATATCTGTTGCTCCCATTCAAATCTATAATATTTTTCCACCCCATTCAAAGAAATTCCGTTGTCACTTCTATAAAATTATGTGGAAACAAATTATGCTACAACATAAAATGTATTAAAATAATCATCCAAATCTTAATTTCATTGAAAAAAAAGAAACAAGCAAGCTCAACTTTTACACACTTTTTTGTAAATACAGAAAAATAAAGTTGTCTATGCAACAAAAACTTCACTGAAAAAAAATAAGAAACAAATGAAAGTTGTAATAGAGATCAAACTTCCTATTCAGAATCGTACATTTTTCTTTTGCATAAAGTTGTCACTTAAGTTATAAGAAAATTTTGAAAAGTTTATTTATTTCAATAATGTTCATTCGAAATATTTTATCACTTAAATTGCAGATTATGTTGGATGAATTATTTTTCTTATTAGCCTCCCACAATGATTCCATTATTTTAAGACACAATAAAAGGATTGAAAGTTGCTGGTTGAAAATGCCATTCAAATTAAACTCATTGCTTCATGTCAAATTAACCCTTCACTTTATGTATGCAATCAACATAATGGAAAAATAAATGTTTTTTTTAAAATATTCATTTATTATACCAAAAGTAAACGTCATTAAGTATTTATTTTGTAAGCAATTTAAAATGTTTAATGAAATGTAATACTTTTACATTATACAGTTTTGGGTCAGGGTTACGTAATACTTCAAGATTGGATTGACAGATGGAATAATGAATGAGAGAATTAAAAAAAAATTAACTTTGATATTTTTTCAAAAAAATTGCTTTATTATGCTAGAATTAAAATATGTGCCTATATACTTATTTATAATTAAAAAATAAATAAAAATCTTAAAATCTTAAAAAAGCTGTTTATTTAGGAAGTAAAATTAGAAGATGTATTCATGGAAGGACTTGATTTTATCATCAGGATGACTAAAACATTAAATATGGTATTCTTCCATAATTAATAAAACTTTTGTACTAATTAAATAGCTGTCCAACATATTTGCTGGCACATATACATCTGACAGAGTGGTTTTGTGATGAATTTTGAATGTTGAAGATGATGTGAGAGAAGAGGCAATAACCATGACAGCTTATAAAGGAATGCTTGGAATCTTGATGTTCTTGCACATGTCTTTGGCTCCTTAACTCAATCATTAGCTTCCATGCCATGGCATTTGGCACCACCAAGGCCAAGAGAAGATGATACATTCTTGCATTATAATTGCCTTCATGTCTCCTTCTTTCAAATATGCAAGTCTCAACCGTTTATATTGTCTTTTGAATGAATTTTATCTTAGTTGAAGACATTTATTATCTCATATAAACCCTGATTTTCAAATAATACAAGACATATCAAAGAACATGCAGTAAAAATGTAGACACTCCTTGTGCATTTGGTAGAAGGTGAAAACTGATAGCTGAGCATGATGATCATGAATCCAACAATGCAAGGACTCACTCATTCATTTGACAGCAGACACAAGTATTTAATATTGTGGTTTCATGTTAGAGTGTGTGTCTTTTCAAACTGTGTTCAAATGGTAAGGTTGATTGTGTGCACTTCACATGCCTCTTCTCTTTAACAAGTGAGATAAAAGCTGAGTAGGATCATATATATATATATATATATATATATATATATGGATGATGATGATGATGAAACATATGAGGTGGAACAGCATGAACCGCTGCTTCTAAACCTAAATATGGCCAAACGAAATATGTGGATAGTTAGTGAAAGGATAGCCCACAAAAATGGACTCAATTGATGCAGTATTTATATATATTTTTAATGCGAATCTTATTAGCTTAATTAATTTGGTTTAACTTGAGTTACAGAATTTAGTTTATTGGTCCCTCTATTGACCAAATAGTTTTTTTATATAATAATTTTAGAGGTGACATGTACTAGCACACTGTAAATTAATTATAATATAACATTTGTAAAGTGATGTTTCACTATTGCTGACCTTTCTCTTCTTGCAAATGTTTTAACTAAGATCTATCTCAACCACATGCAATATCTATTCTCTTTTATCTCTGCCTTTAAATTAAATTTTAATATTTTAAAATAAATTGTGAATAATTAAAGTAACATTAAATCGTCAATTAAACTATGAATATCATATACTTAAAAATATTTATCTATTATGAATTTTAATTACATCAAAATAATTAAATATTATCTCGCATGGTGCACAAAGAAAACTACAAGTTTCAATTTAAAAAATAATTAATAGAATATAATTGGAATATACCAATGGGGGTGGGGTAGTTGTTTTATATTATCATTCAATCATGTATTTTCATGTATAATAAAATTGTAAGTTTTATGTAAAATTTATTAGCATTTTCTCTTTTTTCCTTGATTTACTGCATAATAAGAGATGAATAAATTTCTCTTCCAATTCGTTCTTACATTTGAGACATTTTACATTTACAACGAGAAACACGTATATTATTGTTTGGGTTGTATTTATTCATTTTGTAATATTTGATTTTAAAAACATTTTTACTATATGAAGTACCTTCAACGCAATCTTCTCTCCATGATCTATATTTCTCTTGTGTTTACAAAAAATGCATCACTTTTGTTAAAGAAATTGTTGATAAATTCTATTTGGTTTTATCTATTTAGCACATTCACCAAAATTTTCTCAACTAGTCTAAAATAAGGAACTTCCTTTCCAATAATTTTATTTTGTTAGTAATACTAAATTCCTTATCAAATTTAGAAATTTTCATGCCTCAAATACTTTCCTTTCTTTCATATTCTCCTTTCAAATAAACCAATTTTTTTTGGTAAGTTTAAGGTCACGATTTTGGTGAATACCATTTGTGAAACATTAGCAAACAAACATGACTTATATATTTGCCTTGTTTGTTTGTTTGTTTTTTTTTTTCTTTCTACATTTTGAGTTGAGTGGTGGTGAGATTTTTTTTACAGTAAATTAACAATATAATATTCTTCTGCAACTTCCTATATAAATCACTTTAGATAAGTTTACATTTTAACAATTCATATATTATATTTCACCATTAAATAATGAATTAACTAAATTTTCTTTTTCTCGCATTCCACAGATTTCATAGGAATGATGACTCTGATATAATTGTTAGGACTTTTGAGTTTTAAAGATATATTTTAAAAATAGTAGATGTTATATGGAGAAGCTTGTGATTCATTTTATTCATGTACCTATACTACAAAATATAACGTAATATCAAATATTAACAATATTTCAATCTTATTTGTAATCTAAATAATAAATATATATTCACAACATCTTTAGTTTGAAAAAGCAAATATTAACATTATATAAACTTACCCAGTTTAATAAAACAATTAGTGATCGTTGTATATTCACCTTCATTAGTTATGACTAATTGATAGAAAAGTTGAGAGGAAAAAAGAAAAATCCAAACAACAATGTGACATGAATGAGACTAAGACTGACTTTAATTTTAAGACAATATGTACATAAATCTTTGTTATGTCGTTCAAAGATTAAATTGTAAAATTAATTATTGTTTGTCTTATATTATTAAGATAAGATTATTTCAATAATCACATTTAAAATCATTTGTAACGAATTGAGAGTGCAAATTTACATTCACAATACATACAATTTAAACTCTGTTTCGTAATTTAAAAGTTAAAAAACTAATTGTTAAAATAATAATTAAGTTACATACCACAAGAAAATAATATAAAGATGAAGCAGACATGGTATTTATAAATCATATATGTTTATTAATTGTAAATGTACACGATTAATTCTGAGGTAATAATGATTAAGCTAATTAAGGTATATAAATGGATAATCTAACCAGCAATTAACAAATCACTGGCTCACACATCCATATCCTTTTAACCAAAATTAATGACAAACAGAAGCCTAACACAGTGTATGCAGCAGCTCTTATTGACTGAATACAATAATGCTTTGCAGAGAAAATAACTACTCAGCACACTTGCATTGAACAACTTCATACTCTCAAACCTTGCTATTTACTTCCTCTTGTTCTTGCTCTTCCATGTCACTATCTTCAACATTGATGCTCTTGTACCACTTGGCACATAACAAGTATAGCACAAAGTCAAAGGCAGCAAGCCCTGCAAGCAGAAAGAAGAACCTATCCATGTGCCCTGTGTTCAAGTTCTCAGGAATCCAACCTTTGTTTTGGCCCCTTGCTGTTATTATCATCACCATGTTCACCAGCATGCTGCTCACATAGTTTCCAAGAGAAATTGAAGCCATGCAAAGTGAGCTCCCAAAGCTCTTTATGCCATCTGGGGCTTGGCCATTAAAGAACTCTAATTGACCAACATACATAAAAACTTCTGAAGCACCAACCAAAACATACTGTGGGATTTGCCAGAATATGCTCAAGGAACTAGTCTTCTGGCCATGAATAATACGTCTGAGCCTTGCAATCTCTGTGGCACCAGAAGCAACCATTGCAAACATACCAATAATTAGGCCAATTCCCATTCTTTGAAGCTCACTTAGTCCCTTTGGATTACCACTTAGTTTTCCAGCTACTGGAACAAGGATTTGGCGATAAATTCCAGTGCATACAAGGACACTGCAGATGTCAAACGCAGACATGCTGGCTGCTGGCAGATGAAAACTTCCTATGTAGGAGTCCATGACATCCCCTTGCTCAACAAATAGAGAAGCCATTTGTGTAAATACTACTGAGTAAATAATGGTACATAGCCAAACCGGTAGCATCCTTAACACGCATTTGGCTTCCTCCACTTGTGTCACAGTGCAAAGCCGCCATGGATTCTTTGAACTATGCTCCTCGTTCTCTTTGATTGTCGCTGCCTTGTCCATGAACCTTCCCAATATTAAGAACAAATCACAGATATAAGTTAAGTAGGTGTACTAATTCAATACAACTAGGTATTAAAAAACACACCATAAAAATGAAACAAGTACAGACCAGTATATATTTTGTGGTAAGTGTAATTTCTAATTAGTTGGTTCAGAATCTTATCATATTTTTGGCAAATAATAGTTTTGTAGGAAGACTGTAGAGCTGAGTTCTTGGTTTTGTAATCATAATTTGTTATTAAATCTCAATGCTTACTCAAAATCATCTGTGTGCCGAATCTTTCTACTGCCTTTTATAGCAGATTGTGGACCATCGACCTCATAAAGTTCTTCTGCCTTTGCTGGAGTAATCTTCCATTTCCTAACAACAGCAGCAAATACCTGAGCAACCCTCACCACTGGGTTTCCGCATGGCTTTACATACCTGTATCTTGGAGTTCCCAGTAAAAAAGCCAAAAAGGCTATGACAGCAGAGACCAATGATACCAAGAAACCCATTGTCCACTTCCCCGTATCCTCGTAGTAGACTAATACAGTGTTGGAAAACAAGGAACCAACATTGAGGGCAAAGTAAAAGTAGCAGAAGAAAGCTACTTTTGCACTCCTCTCCTTTGGATTTTTCTCATCATATTGGTCCGCACCAAATGTTGCTAAGGTGGGTTGGTGCCCCCCATAACCAAATGCAACTAGATATATGGACAAGTAGAAAATGTCGTCTCCAATTGCTGAAGGTTTACAAGGAATATTGCCATCACCACAACCAGCTGGGTTGATCAAGAAACGCCAAGATGACAATGAGAAGAGTGCTAAGCCCTATTAAATTCAAATTGTCAGAAGGTAGAAAAGTTGACAGCCTTGTTAATAAAATGTAAGAAAATAAAAGACTAACAGTAGAATACCAGAACGAAAACGAGCTGAAAGACCGTGCAGGTTAAGTATCGACCCCAGTATGAATCGCTCAGAAATGCTCCGATCAATGAGAACATATAAACAGTTCCGATCCACTTGCTGACATTATTAGCAGCACTCACATTGTCTTGACCAAGAACTCTGGTTAGGAACAGAACCAAGTTCACTCCAACTCCAAAGAAGGCCAGTGTAGCTAGTGCTTGATTCACTGACAAAACAAAGGAAAAGGGAAAAGAAACAAGATGTAATCAAACAACCAGATGGATAGTTCGACATATTTCTATTTGAATTTAACTTAAAGTGTCATCCAATCACAGATTATCATGTATAATGGTTTTATTGACTCTTGTACTAATTACTTTAAGAGTTAAATTTGAAATTTGTTCTTATTCTTGAAAATTGAAAAATGAATGCATCGATCATTTGTTCAGTACCTAGCAAGAGGCTTGCAACTTTCGCTCCTCCTATTTTCTTTTCATCCGCTCTGCTACTTCTCTCCATAGCAGATTCCTCTCTGTAGCTGCTATCTCCTTCTGTTACCTATTTAAAGCAAATATCATCCAAAAGTAAAAGACAATTAATTTTCCATTTTTTTCCCATAAATGAATCTATCTACGATTTTACAGAGGATGTACTTAGCACCAATGCATCATACATATAAATATAATCAGTTGTTTTTCACCATGTCTATTACAAGTTTTGAAGTGAAAAAATGATGGACAAATATACAGTGGATCTATATGGACAGTGCAATTCTAAATTTTTGGAATCAGTGTTGAATTATTTGACACGTGAGACGCCTTGTAGTTTTAGACGTGTTAAATATGAGTGGAGCGCTGTTCATTATATGTTTCCAAGTGAATGTGTAGAAATTATTGTATGAATGAATATTATTGTAGCCATTTGCAGTACCTTGTTTGTGGCAATATTGGGGGAGTTGGCAGAGAAAGAAGTGGGCATTCTTGGAAAAATCTGATCATGCAAAGTGAGGTGAATTTAAAGTGATAAGCTAGCGAAGAAGAGAAGTTAATTGATTGAGAAAGGAAAAGACTTACAAAGCGAAGGTATAAAGATGAAGAAAATGTTGAAATGGTGAAGAGGGTTGTTGATGGTATAGTTGGATTATAGCATGCAATATATAGAGGGTGTGAGGGACGTGGGGAAGAAAGACATGACAGAAGGGACATCAGTTTCAAAGTAAGGTTTATTATTGACGTAGCTGAGCCAAAAATACGGAAATCTTAAATGATTGGAGTTGATAAGAGGAGAGAAAGTGACAATTTGGATAAGAATAGTGGCTAGCAGTGAAAAGGGAAGGAAAGAAATCTTAAACTCTAAAATGGACGACTCTGTGCCACAAACTGGTCACTTCAGCCATAAAATACTGACACTGTATGTAGGGACTTGCCGTTTCTTTTTCCACCTATTACACTGAATCTGACGTCTTTTTGTCCTTTTCAACTTTCTTATTTTCATTCAATTTCTGATACTCTCACTTCCATTTCACTTATCAATTATTTGTGTGGTAAATATTTTCTCCCAACTCTCAACCATCATCAACTTTGACATACTAAGCCATGTGTGGTGAAATATCAATCTAGCTTCGTAAATTGCATGGATGCAAGCAAATCTCTTGCTTTGTGGTTCTGTTAAACGTTGTTGACAGTTGATGAATAGGTTATTCCACATCCAAAAACTAATCACAAGCTAATTAATTGCTTGATTTGGACCTGCCTGCAACATGCAGAGTTCCGAATTATGTTACGAAACGAAATCTCGTATTATCTTTGTTAACCTGTATAGTCATGTAAGTAACAGTTTAGTGAACTCATCACCTACAATGCAAATTGTAAAGTTGACATCACTTAGCTTGGTTTGAACATTAACCATTTTGCAGAAAAATACAAGGAAAAGAGTATGACAAATCAGTAAAATCTCACATAATTGGTTTATAATTGAGATTTTCAAATACACTGTTTAAAGTTTGATTGTGCAGAGAAATATCGGTACTGCTCTGCACACTCAAATTATTAAGAGCCATTTATACTAGTATAGCAAAAATACAACTAAATTTACGCAGCCAAAGGGCCTAGCTTTTAGCAAAATACACACCAATTGAATTGAAGCATTTGCTGAAAATTCCACATAACCTTGTTTAGCGCTTTATTCTTCAAGGTACCAAAAAAAAAACATTAATTATAGACTGATTAGTTTATATAGAACTTTACTTAAAAATAGGTTCCTACCCTTGCCATTTTAAAAAAAATGCATATATATATATATATATATATGTTTAATATATGTGTGTATATATATATATATATATATATATAAATGAAAATATAATACTAATACTAATTTTAAGGAGGTTACTATGGCACCTATTTTTAGAAATAAACGAAAAGTCGCCATTTGTAAAATAAGCGTCAAACGTGTTTTCATTTCAATTACCAGAAAAGAACATATTTTGAACTTACAGTTCACACCTATTAGAAAAAGAAAAAAACAAAAAGAAATATTTATCATGAAGGATTAGGAGGACTTGAAACTATATCCTGTTTTTAAGAAGATTTTAAAAATGATATTAACCTTTTTATTCAAACATTATCATTTTTTATTGCTTTGATCCATTGACTAGCTAGTATTTTTTTTTTTAAATATTTGTAGAGTTCTCTTAAATCTTACAAATTCAAAAAATATTTTAAAATACTTAAAAATAAATTACTTTTTCAAATGTTTTATAATTTGAAGACATTTGTATATCTAAATAGTATCTAAAACTGAATAGAGCTTCCTAAATTCAATCCAACCTGATATATGAGTACAAAAGTCCATCTTTTGTAGATTGTTCCTTCATAGTGAGTACAATGCACAGTTGAATGCTCCGACAGCTAGAAAACCTGAAATCTTTAAGATACTTTTTTCAACCATATTGTGCAAAAGTAGATGGTGACGAGGTGAATAGATTTCTGGTTTTCCTAAATTAAGAAAAGGCCACTTCAGATTTGCTTCACCACAACTTCAATTTTGTTTGAACTAGCCACTTCTGTTTTTCAACTGCTACCAAATTTAGTTTCTACCACGGTTGCCATTTTTGTACAACCGACTTAACATCACAATTATAGCAATCAGGAAACTGAGAAACAAAGTGGCTCTCTTCCTTTCACCATTTTTTTCCCTGTTAATTAACGACTTGCACCTCTTCCATTAGCTGTTGCATTCTCCATCGCTTTCAAATTCAAAGATAAAAAAGAAATAACGATAAAGATATTTTGATCTCTCCTCGCAAATGGAGATGATTCAAGGATGATCTCAACCAACAGAAGGGAAAGTTATTCAGATTGTGGCCAAAACAATTTTGCAGCATTTGAACGCGCCATGCAAGAAGAAAATAGCCCAGCAGGGTCGTTGTTTCAGAAGTTCAAAGGCGTTGTGCCTCAGCAAAACGGGAACTGGGGTGCACAGATATACGCAAACCACCACAGAATCTGGTTGGGGACTTTCAAATCGGAAAGAGAGGCTGCAATGGCTTATGACAGCGCCAGCATAAAGCTCAGAAGCGGAGAGAGCCACAGAAACTTTCCATGGGACGATCAAACGGTGCAAGAGCCTGAGTTTCAAAGCCGTTACAGCACAGAAGCAACGCTGAGCATGATCAGAGATGGCACCTACCCATCACAGTTTGCTACGTTTCTCAGCACTCGTGAAACCCAACAAGGTGTTGTTGCGAACATAAGTCTGAAGGGTCATGAAAAGGAACGGCTTTGCTGCACCCAGCTTTTTCAGAAGGAGTTGACACCAAGTGATGTGGGGAAGCTGAACAGGCTTGTGATCCCAAAAAAACATGCAGTGGCGTATTTTCCCCACGTGTGTGACGGCGCAGAAGCGCATGAAGAACATGGGAGTGTTGACGTGGAGGTTGCGTTTTATGACAGGTTGATGAGGTTGTGGAAATTTCGATACTGCTATTGGAAGAGCAGCCAAAGTTACGTGTTCACGAGAGGGTGGAATCGGTTTGTGAAGGACAAAAAACTGAAGGCGAAGGATACCATTGCGTTTTTCATGTGTGAACCCGTGGATCGGCGAAAAGGAGGAGAGGGAGAAGCTTTTGGATTGATTGATGTAATATATAATTCAGATGAGAAAGGTTTAAAGTGTTTTGGAGAGAGCAAGAGCGAGTTGGTTTGCAGCGAGGAAGATGAAGAAACCAAAGACGAAAGCATTGAAAAGGGTCTCAGACTCTTTGGTGTTTTGATCAAATAGTTTTAATCACCTTAAAGACCAGCAATGGCTACATTGGATTCAAGGTTCCTTTTTTCCACACAAAATGTTTCATTTTTGGTGGAACCTGCATAGCCACCACCAGAGCTCTCACTGCAAAGCATTGTCTCCATTAAGTGGTTTTAAGCAGAAACAATGTACGACGCAGAAGACAAGATAATCTCCAAACAACCTCAACATTTTCCGACACATTCAATAAGAAGACCTTCAATTTCATATATGCATGCCACTGTTATTAAAAATCCAACCCCAATTCACTATTTGTGATTTAAGCATTTTAATATTCCACATTATTAATCACATATCAATAATTACATACAAAATTTATTTTTAACTGCTTATAAAATAAACTTAACTATTTATGTACTAATTAACTTCAATTTTTGGATCAACATTCTCGGCCCGTTTCTTCTATAAAATTAGTCGATTGATATTTATCTTCTCAATACTAATATTATATTAAGTTTTCCTTTGTCCTTTTCATCTCAAGTGAAAAAAAAAGTCCTTTATCTGTATAATAATATTTATTCTTTTATTAGAGTAAATAATTATATTTAAATTATATTATTTTTGGCGTAGTTTTGGTATTTGAATTGTTTATGATGGGCTAGGGTGGGCCAACGAAAGGTAGGAGGAAAAGAGACTGATTGTGACCCAAGCGGGAAAGTAAACCGCCGTTGAAATTTCCCCACTCTCGTTAAAATTCAAATCCTAAAAGGGGAAGAAAAGGGGTTTCAGAAACACTTCTGAAATTGGTTCAAATTTTAACAAAACCCCTTTCCATCCCAAATTAGGGTTTTGGGTTTTCACAGAATGAAACGTTCGCGCAGAGACAATGCCGATGACGCTGCCGGTGCCGATGCCGAGGGAGGTGCCAAAGATAAAGCGGCGAGCGACCAGAACCCCGCCACTCGCAGGGTCATACGCTCCGAGTTCCTCAAACTCAAGACTCTCATCAACGGTAAATAACGTTACCACTCACTCTTCAATTTATATGCAACGCTAAATTCAACTTTTATCCCTAATTAGTTAACCCCAAACAAACCTAACAGAGAAAAGAGATGATTTGATGAACACGGAGTCCGGCAACTTCGACACCATTTTGGACGAGTTCGACAAGTTACACGACCAAGGTAGTAGCTGTACTAGTTTCTCTGTTCTTGTTCTCGTTCTCGTTGTTTCACTATTAGGTCCTCCTCTGTACATGTAATTTAACTTTCTAGTGATGGAATTTTGCAGTTGAGAAGCCTAGAGAGCAGGTTGCAGATGCAGAGGCGCTGTTGGATCTGACGCGCACTCTGTTAGGATCTGTTAGGTCTTTGGCGAACGAGGGTGTCAGCCCTTCTCAATTTGTTTCTTCTTTGCTCTCACGCTATGGCCAAGACTCAATCGATTGGCTGAAACTTGGCCTTGCGGTTTCCCCAATCTTCCTCTCCGTTCATGGCTCTTCTACCATGTCAGTTCCTCTCCTGTATTCTTTTCACTATTCTGTAATACTTCCTTGCTGTTCTTATTTTGCTTTCTTTTAGGCTTGGGCCCATGGACAATGAGTTCAAACAACGAAAAACTGGAGTGCGCAAAAGCCGTGATCCTCGCCCAGTCGTAACTGCCAGACCTGAACAGGTCACTTCCCTTTCAATATTCCTAGGCCATTCCTACAAAACTATGTTTGACAATGTCGTTATTACTTGTTTTAACAATGCATGAAAAGAAAATGCTGCACGATTTGCACGTGCATGTTTTACCTTGGTGACACTCTGTGGCTGTCGTGAAACAGAATGATTTATCTATGTATGTTATGTTTGTGAGTGCACTGGTATTTATGCATTGTTGTTTGTTCGAGCAGCTTGATGAGGCTGGTGCAGTGGAAAAAACTGATACTGACAAAAACATGGCAACTATGTTTGACATCTTGAGGAGGAAAAAACGTGTCCGACTTGAAAATTTAATTATCAACAGCAAGTCTTTTGCTCAGACCGTGGAAAATTTGTTTTCTCTATCATTCCTAGTAAAAGATGGTCGGGCTGAGATCAGTCTGGATGAAAATCGTTTGCACTATGTTTGTAAGATGTGTTTCCACCTCAATCAACTGAATACTTGTTTCGTATTTCTTTTTTGTACCATGGGTACTTACTATGCTGTTTTCTTTTTCAGCTCCTAAAAATGCTCCAGCTGCTAACTTAGTATCATCGAAAGAAGTTTCTTACACTCATTTTGTATTCAGATATGATTACCAAGATTGGAAGGTATGGATGGGTACATGAATGTAAAGTGGGAATTCTAGGAGGAAATTGAGAATTTAATTCTATGATTGACTTTTTTATGGGGTTGCAATCATTTAGGGTAACGATATCATTGTTTAAAAAGAGAAAAACTGATAATAATGTCATGAGTGGTTTTTAATCCTGACAGTTTCAATGTATGTTGTATAGCACTTTGTTCAACCAATGACCTTGAGAAAAGAAGAAAAATGAAAAACTAAGTTATTGTCAAAAAACATTGGTTCTTTTGTTGCTATTACAGACAGTTAATTAAAAATATATCTACATTGTTGATTTTATGAAGTGTTGAATTATATGCTGTAGGCAAATAATACTAGTTCAAATGCGTTGTTCTTTTAAAGGCCTGGACATTAAATCACAGGTCTCTGTATAACCCTGCCAACGTTGTTTACAGCTTATGAAAGATGCTGTGCCCGAAGGGGAAGAGTTGATGCCACATCGGGTTCAATGTTGCACCACTGCTGACTCTCAGGAAAGGACGGGTGGGGATGATTCCCAACTTGCTTTGGCTTTAACACCTATCAGGAAGCTATCACGGAATCGAGGACTGGTTGTGCAGGAGGAAAGTGTTGTAGAAGAATCTCCTGAATGTGACGAAGAAAATGCTTCCAGAGCAGCGGCTATTCGTAGATGTAAGCGTAAAATTCATTAGGAAATGGCATATTAGGTCTGAACAACTTCAAATTTACATGAATATGTTTTGTTCAGCATGCCAAGCTGACCTTTTGCTTATATAGAGAGGATGTAAATATTTGTAGGTCCATGATGCCATGCATTTTGAAGGCTGGATGTATTGTTAGCCTCCTTTTGTGTCTATATTTCATCAGCAACTTTTCAGAAAATTTTTCATTGCATATAAGTATATTATGTTGGTGAAAAGGGTAACATAATAGATCCAGCTGTTTTGCGATTGGATTTTAAGTGATCTTGCTCTAGTCAATTTGTAAAAGTACTCAATCTTTTTATTCAGGAAATGTTCTTTAACGTTGGTACAGTGCGGTGAAGACAGAATTTAATCTGAAGTCTTTATGTTTATCCAAAACGGATTTTACCAGTATTAGTACTCTGGTGGCCGTGCTGTGTTGGTGTGCAGGTACAAATTGCGAAGATGTATTTATTAAAATGATCAATTAATATTGAATCCGTATTGATGTGTTGGTAAACTTTGCATAATTGTTTTTGCCGATTCCCACGAGTTTGGAAAGGTTAGATCATATACCAACAGAAACAGCGAACACTGCTTCAGTACCTTACGCATTTTTGTATATGGTTAAGCACCCAAACCTATTTTAGTTTGTCAAAAGGATGCCTTAAGGAGACCGTCAATATCTTTCGAGACTTTTGAGCTAGACACGGTGAAGGAGCCTACCTAGAATGATGTGTAGATAGCAATATCTTGAAACATATCACATATGATCAGGCGTTAGAACGCCAATTAAACCATGTTGTTTTGACAATCTTCCATTAGACATTACTATTTGCAGACCATAGGATTGTGCATGGTAAATCATTTGCCCATTATTTATTTGTTATCTGTGATGGCTTTGATGTCATAACATTTGTTATTCATTTGCAGTAGTAGCTCCTCTATAAGGCACTGGTATCACTTTCAAAGGAATGGCTTTCCTTAGCGTTATTCCCATTCCCTCAGTCATGTCCATCTCCTCTGGTTTGAGGCCATCTGGCAAAACCCAATCAAAGGAGAGCAAGAGGGAGCCTAATGCCAAGGTAAGCACACGAGAGGCGAGTGGCATGGCTGGGCACATTCTTCGACCCGAACCAAAGGGTATAAACTCAAAATGACGTCCTCTGTAGTCCACCGCCGTTTTTGGCTCCAGAAATCTTTCAGGCCAGAACAATAAGGGAGCATCCCACACTTTGCAATCCCTCCCTAGTGCCCAAACATTCACTAAAATCTGTGACCCTTTGGGAATATTGTAACCAAGCATGTTGCAAGAGTCCATAGCCATATGAGGAACCATAAGAGGAAGAGGTGGGTGAAGTCTCAGTGTCTCCTTGATGACTGCTTGGAGGTAGGGAAGATTCTCTATGTCCTTTTCTTCCACATTCCTATCGGGCCCTATTTTGTTCCTTAACTCCATTTGCACTTTCTTTAGTGTTCTTGGGTTGTGCAGAAGCTCTGCCATCGCCCATTCGATTGTGCTTGTTGTCGTGTCTGTCCCTGCAGTGAACATTTCCTGTAACCGAGTACTTTGTCAATAATACTTCCTTAATATATCGCTAACTACTTAAAGATGGAAACTAGACTGCCCTTTTTAATCAATTTATTTAGTCTTGTACACCTCCAAACCAAAAGTTTAAATATTCTCCAAAGAGTAGTTATATGAAGCAAAGCCTAGTTGAGGGACTTACAAAAATAATGACGTTAATAGTTCTTGGAGAAAAGGTATAGGGCTCAGTGGAAGAATCCCCACGAAAGGACAACAACACATCCAAGTAATCTTTGGTTTCCTTTGATCCACCGTGACCATTTTCCATCCTTTCTTTGATGAACGACCCTGCAATGTCAAAGGCTTGGTTGACGTGGAATTGTGTCTTCCTCCTTATACCCTGAGGGTCGAACCACTTGAGAAGTGGCAAGAAATCTGCCATGTTGGGCTTCCCAGCATACTCCATAACCTTGAGCGCATGGTAATAAAATCTATCCCCTCTCTCCGTTTCAGACTCCAACAAGTCCTTTGAGAATATGAGGTTCCCAATAAGGTTGAAATTCATCAAGAAAAAGAACCTTCCAACATCAACCGCACGTGTACCAGATTCACCAGCTTCTTCTATCAAATGCAACATGCGGTGTATACATTTTGCACGCACACCCCGCATGGCATCTAAACGACTTGTAACAAAGAACTCAGTGGTGCACAGGCGCCGGAGCATGCGCCAGTGTGAGTTGTATTGAGAAGTTATGAGGGAACCCTCACTGCCATTCTCCCCTTTCATGGCCTCATAAATCTTCCTCCCTGCAAGAACCACGTCATGGTTTTTGAACATCTCACGAGCCACTTGGCTTGACGAGATAACCACTGTGCACATGGACCCTAGCCAAAGGGTCATGACTGGTCCGTGTTTATGGGCCAGTTTTGCAAAGGACTCGTGTGGTGACCAGCCTAGTTGGAACATATTGCCAACCACTGGCCAACATCTTGGTCCTGGTGGAAGCTGACCATGGTGCCTTCCTTCCATCACCTTCATCCACCCCATCTTCACCATCATGGCTAACACCCATATGGCTAACGCCAACAAACTCACAACCTCGTATTCCATCGTACTTTATGTTATTTGCTTTTCATGTATGTTCCATTGTAATGCCTCACATGCTTTCTATATACTTGCTTCATGCCACTAACATACACAGGCATGGATACAAATTATTTTTAGATTAGAAATAAGGATAATAAAGTTTTATAATTACTAACAATGCAACTGATTGTAACATATGTCGAAATGCAAGATGCCCTGATTGATTACGGGTGTAGATGAAAAGTTGTGGGTTTTGTTTTATCGTACAAACAACTGATTACGTCACAGGAATGGATACGGATGTTATCAAGAACATAAATTAATCCCTGTTTGTTTACGCTTAATTTGATGTTTTTTTATTTATTTAGAAACAATTATGTAAGTAATGACCTAGGATCGTATAAAAACGATGAATCAAACAATCGATAAGCTTTGTAAATTGGCGGCGAGTACGGTAACAATGGGACCGCACTATTCGGGGTTAGGGACCATCTTTTTTTTAATATTTACATCAAAATGATGATAGAATTTACAAGACACCCCTGTTCGTCCAAAACTATCGTAACATCATAAACACTAAAATATATTTTTTGCTCCTTTCATATCACAACCATCGATTTATCTCATTTTCTTATTCAAAAGCTAATATTTAAACATCTGTAACAAAATTTAAAATATTATAATATAATTCACTTAAGATTATCAAGTAGTCTACAAATATTATTTTCTAAATAGTTTCCTTTTGGATTGGAACCAAAAAATAAACAAAATATCCGTTATATCTAAATTCTCTTTTTAATCTAAATACATTGCAAGAACTATAAAACTTTTTTTTTCACCTAAAATACTAATTGTTGTGAAGTTCATTCTTTATGTATTATGTCTTTTTTAATGTATAACCATTTTAAAATGTGTTATCTTTTTTATTTTAAAGATGATTATTTTAAAATTTAGGTGGATAAAGCTATTTGACATAGTGGTAAACTGATATCTTTTATGATTAGATGAAGTGGGTTGAATTAGTTCTCCATATTTTATAAGCTGGGTCAAGCCGTATTTGATATAACACCTATAATATAACTCATTATTTTATAAATAAATCACTGTGTTAACTTAATTAACAACTACTTAAAATTAAAATCTAACAACTTGGTTATCAATATAATTAAAACACATTATGCAATTTATTAAAAGATAAAACTATTTAAGTCATTATAAGTTGGAGGTCTCAATATCTCAATATTTATAATCATTTATTTATTTACTAATTTGAATATTAAAATATGATTTTCTATTTCTTTCTTATTTATTATTATTTTTTAGTATTATTGACAAAATATATATATATATATATATATATATATATATATATATATATATTACTTTTGATAATTTTTAATTTTATAACGTTGAAAGTGAATTGCACGTGAATCTACTATCTGTCACAAACTAGGTTCGACTAAAAATATTAATTCAACAAAAATCGACCCAACCTTTGACAGACATCCTGAACTATTGGCTCTAATCAAAGTATAATATTCTCATAACCAAACAATTTTTATGAATATTAAAAATAAAAAAAGTTTAAATTATTATGTATATTTTAAGAATTAATTAGACAATGTTAGTACATAATTTTTATATATACAGTTTTCATTTCTTTTTCAGATTAATTAGTTGACGGTTCACTATCAAATTGCTTTATTTATTTTAAATAGTCTACATTGGAAGTTTTTACATGGATTGACATGTAATAGATATTCTTATTGATGTTAACAAATATTTTAAATTACAGATTAGATTAAAACAAAAATAAGTGATGAATATTCTTTTGTGTTTGCGAGCATAAAAATTTGGATGGGTTCTTCCTGCACCTCCTTATTTTTTCAAAATACTTAAAATACCATTTTTAGATTATACAATTCAGTATTTCGGATCATATATAATCTAAAATACAATTTTTTTATTTCAAATTATACATCTAAAATATATATATATATATTTTTTAAATTTTATATTATATAATCCAAAATACAAAAAATTATATGGATTATACTATTCAAAATATAATTGTATTACAGATTGTATAATCTAAGATATAAAAATTGTATTTCAGATTATATAATTCAAAATATATTTTTGTATAATCTAAAATATAGTTTTTGTATTTCAGATTTTATAATTTAGTATGTAAATTTTTCTTAATATAAAAATATATTCCGATTGTGTAATTTAAAATATAAAAATATATTTCAGATTCGGCAATCTGAATTACAAAAACATTAGGGAATATAAGGTTTATTTAATTTTTTTATTAAAAATATAATGATCATTTTTGCTAGGTAAGAGAAAAGCATGGAGGTGCAGGAAGAATGCCTCAAACATTAGGAAGAATGCCCACTATGACCCAAGTCATCTTCCAACTCCCAACCAACCATCCAACTACCAATTTGATTTTTCTTCCTAACACAGCACCACTTCTTCATCATTATTTTTAAGAAAAAAAAAAGAGAAATATATTTTTTAAATACTCTTCAATAAATTAATACTAAACTTATATATAAATTAAATTGCAAAAGATATTTCCTCTCCAAATACTTTAAAAAAAAATAACTTTTCAATAAATTAAAATAAATATATATGTATATAAATTAAAAATCAACCTCTAACACATTTTCTAAATTTATAATTTTATTTTTCTTGGTGAAAGTGGTTTGGAAGCAGTGACGAGACGCAGTAATTAATAACATTGATGCATATTTGTATTTGATAGGAAACGCTTTTGATCTTCATTGGCGTGGCTGTGATGTCAGACAACTACTCGCTGGAGTCCTTCACCGTGGAAAGCAGCGACGGAGTGAAGCTCCGTACGAGGGTGTTCAAGCCACCAACAGAAGGAAATGGGAATTTGGGGATCGTTTTGGTGCACCCATATTCCATTTTGGGTGGCTGCCAGGGTCTCCTCAAAGGAATCGCTTCTGGGTTGGCTCTCAATGGGTACACCTCTGCCACCTTTGACATGAGAGGCGTTGGCAAATCCACTGGCAGGCCTTCTCTCACTGGCTTCGCTGAAGTTAAGGATGTCGTTGCTGTCTGCAACTGGCTCTCCAACACTTTCTCTCTTCCTAGGATTTTGTTGGTTGGTTCTTCCGCAGGTATCTTTCTTTTCCCATCTCTCAGATCAGATCTGTCGTTTCAATTTTCTCATGTCAATCTATTTCACACGATCCGCTCTCTGGAGGAACACATCTTGCACCTACCACTAAATTTGGGTGTGGGACAAAGTTGTTTCTTTTAGTACAGCTTGTCTTCTTTGAGTGTGGTATTTTCTTGTGCTAGGAGTTGGGTTAGCTCGTAGCTGTATGGATTAGGTTTTGGTTATTGAAAGTGTTTGCTGTTTGTGTTTAGAGTCCATGTGATCTCAAAAGTTCAGTGGCAGCTTTATCTACTGAGGTTCTAACCTTGTTGTAGGATTGAAGGGAAGTATGTTTTTTACTCCTGGTTCAGATATAGACCCATTTGCAGAAGTTGCTTTCCATTTTTTGTGTTGAAATGATACTTAAATTATGCGTGCTTGAGTTTACATGAGTTGCTAAGTTAGACTTGTGGTGGTAATCTACATGCTTGTCTGTGACAGTTTCACAAACTGCATTAGGGGATGTAGTAATTCGCATCATGTGGCATGGTTGCGTCTGTGTTCGAGTCTGAACGAATTGCCATATATTTGAGTTGTTTGTTTTGTTACAGGTGCACCTATAGCAGGGTCTGCTGTTGATCAAATTGAAAAAGTGATTGGCTATGTAAGCATAGGTTACCCATTCGGAATGACTGCCTCAATCCTTTTTGGACGACACCACAAAGCCATCCTACAGTCCGCGAAACCAAAACTCTTCATTATGGGAACGCAAGACGGATTCACAAGCGTAAAGCAGCTGAGAAATAAGCTTAATTCTGCAGCAGGACGTGTTGAAACACATCTAATCGATGGTGTAGGCCACTTCCAAATGGAAGGGCCTGGTTATGACGCTGAGATGGTGAATCTCATCATTAAGTTTATCGCATCGCTGTAAAGACTTACGATTTCTAAGTGTGAATTGCATCTCTGTTGGGATTAATTTGTGTACATAATCTGAATTGTTATATCTGCATATTAAACTCTTGATGAATCAGATGTGTGAGCGAGAAGGGGGGATTATAAGCATAAAAACCATGCTTTCATAATTTGTAATTTACATGTTACAGCTACATATCACTAATTTCTATAATAAAAAAAAAAATAACATTTCTAGTGCACTGCTTAACATAATAGATAAGAAAAAAATCCACGATAAAAGACATAGTATGCTATGATAGCCATGCCGGGTAGCCAACTTCGTATAGATGTTAAGATGGAACACTGGTCTGTCTTGACAATTTATGGGGTGTAGCCATCTGAACCATCGAGTACTCTAACACTGCCTGGATTATGCTGTTGTTTCTTCCAGTGTTTTTTCTGATTCATGGACTGCCCTCGCAAAAAGGGAGGTTCTCCATCTGGCTTAAAGCAAGAGAGTTCAAGGAACATAAAGTATGAAAGACTATTGTAATCAATAATCTAAAATGGAATTAATTAATAAGGCACAACGATATACATGCCGTATTTCATCAAGAAAGTTATATGCTAGCCAAAAAACAAAGAAAAGAGCCCACGCGTTATTCACTGCCTTGTATTTCATCATCATATACTAAACCACCGGAGTGGCAAAAAAGTTCATAAAAAACCCCAGTCCCCAACCCGTTTTGCTGGTCCACTTGCAATATTCAAAAATTAGGATACAACAGAATGTGGTGAAAACTTTAATTATACATGGACAAATTTCTAGTTACTTAGTTATTACCACTTTCTCCCTCAGACACATCTCCGAGCCTGGCAATTGCATTAACAAGAGCCTCTTCATGTTCCTACATTTCAAAAGGAAAGCTATGATTATTGTAGAAATTAAAGATAGATAAAATAAAGCAGGAACTAAGAAAATGGTTGATACTCACTTTTAGCATTTTCGTTGCTTTCTCCATTTCAATGGGATCAGGAGGATTGGCAGTAAAAACCTTTTCAACCTGTTTTGGTTCCATTCCGATAGTTAATATTAAGGAGCCAAATATTTGTATCGTACAGAGTAGCCAAATCTAACTAACAAATTTGGAAATTTCTATTGCATATGCTTATACCTCCTTGATAACCGTCTCTGTATGGAGTATCTGAATATCATCTGTAGGCTTCTTCCTGCTCCCATTTTGTGATGAAATCGAACCTTTTTTAGGCTGAACCTTTGTCATTCCCCTACCTCTTCCAGCACCAGTAACTCCACCACGAGACACAGACTTCTTCAATTCTTTACGCGGAGCAGGCTGGCCACCTTTACGAGGTATTTCAGGATCCTCACCCTCCCAACGAATGTCTTCGGGAGATATCTGCCATATTGAATAAATACTAGACAGTAACTAGGATTTCATCACTGATTGAGTTGATAGTTAGCAATACCGACAGAAACTCTTAATACTAATTGATAAAAATTAATGAATAGAAAAGTAGAGACAGGAAAATTCTTACTACAATAGAAAATCTAATACATTTTTTTGCACACAAAATTAGCAAAAAAAAGTCATAAATAATCGATGTAATCAATAAATCCAGAGAGCAAGCTAGCATGTCTCAGGAACATAAGGCAAAAGATTCATCACAATATGTTATCAGTTACAACATCAAGCTTAGGATCCCAATAAACAAGTGAACCAAAATTTGAACATGTAACCATGTATCTTTGGAGCTGATTTTTGTTCCTTAAAAAAATCATCTCACGCATACTGGAAGTTCCATTTGTTTGCATCAATTGAAAATACTTAAAAAGGAAATCACCAATGCAAATGCTGGTCCATGATAGCCAAGGACAGTGACTAATGTCATTCCCTTCTCCCGGAAAAAAAACTAGATTTTAGTTTTGGGCATGGAAATGTTTATTTAATCAAATTCCCGAGATACATCTACCCCAAAGGAATGAGATTATGAGACACATGGTCACCATGGGAAATGTAAGATATGTGAAAACTATAAGTTTACTTGTCAGAAGAAAAATATTGCTTACAAAGAAAAGAAAAAGGCAAGCTAAAGCTGGGTCTAAATGAATGATATGCTATTATAATGAACATGAATTCATATTAATATTGCAAGAATTTTACCTCCTTTAGATTGACCCACTCCCATGTTTCATTTGCTGAATTCATATCATAAACCAAAGCATGCAGGCCCTACAAAATATTTAAATAGAAATATCAAAAGAGGTCTGTGTTCCTCAGTTTTTATAGCATACTACGAACGCACCTCTGCAGAATTATAATCAGTTATAACAGCTTCATAGAAGTGGTTGTCTTCTGGCCACCTTGTCCAAACCTTCCTTCCAATACAAGGATCATAAGGAGCTCCTTCAACAGGTCCTTTTGCTGCAAAAGCACCAGAAGACCCCCCTTGATTAGTGACCTGGCTTCGGCTCGTAAGTCCTGATGAAGGAAACTGTATGGACTTCAGTGAGATGCACGAAACAATGTTTTCTTTTTTATTTGAGAATGGGACACAATGACCATAGAGAACAAAGGCTTACTGTTTTTTGCTTTTTGGTCTGCATTCCTGATGGAGGTCCATGCTTTAATGTGGATGATGACGGTTGCACAGATCGACGAACTGTGGGAGATGGTGCACCCAATGATAATGAAGCCACAGATTTAGACGTCTTTTGTTTCTTACGAGATGCAGAAACGGTAGGGCTGGCATTGTGATTGTGAACTTGTTCAGCAGTATATACAGTTCCAGATTGGAGTTCATTTCCCTTTCTCCACTCCCTAACAGCACAACTGGTTACACCCCACATTGAAATGCAGAGCAAACCACAGTTTGCTCGATGGTATACAGAAACTTCTCAGTAGAATATGACAAAATATAATATGACCTTATCCTGTGAATGACGTCATCAGCATTGACTCTTGATAGAAGTTCTCTGTGTTCTTCATCTGATACTCTTAGCTCCTTTCTAAGCTCTGTAATTAAACTTTCTTTTTCCTGAAGTACACAGGAACAACAAAGTCATCGTCAATACAATCCAACAAACTTCATTATAGAAAGACAAACCAATGAATTGAGACAAAAGTACCCAAGTGACTGCGTCGGATTGCGCTTTAAAAGCCCGCAGGACAGAGGCGTATGCTTCTTGCTCAATGTTATGGATTTGTGTTTCCATGTCATTGTGTATCCTAGGAAACGAACCAGAGCCCATGATTGTTGATCTTCCATTTCCACTCACACCAACATGATCTGGATAATGAAATCTATTTTTCCGTTGATGGGAAGGAGGAAGATCATCATCTGTTCCTGTTTCATATTATGAAAATCAATAAGCAAAATGTTCATTCATGTCATTATTCATTACACAATTGAACTGTTCACTTGTATAATTATGATATCTGAGAAAATTTAGGATAGTAGATCATATCATCATCACTATGTCTACATTCAACATTGTGCACTACATAGTAATTGTATGTGTTTCTAATAAAATTTATTGTCCTGTCTCCTTCTCAATTAGAATAACTTTCTCCAACATTTGGATAATACCAAAACTACTATAAATGTTGAAGGAACTATGATATACATAAATGACACAACATGTAAAAATCTTTTAAACGAAGAGTGGAGATCACAATCATGAGATGGATATCAAGATTAGCATGAAGGGGTGAGAAAATGAAGTTATTCAGGTGTCCTACTTAACACATGCATATAATTTTGTCAGTAACAACAATAATTTCTACATGTCAACTTAGCAATTCAAAACAAAGAGACTAAAATTCTAATGCCCAAACTAAGGTCCAAACTCATTCTAGCCACTATCTACACTACACCTTCTCTCCGATTTAGCAAAGGTGCTGCAGTTATTCTCAATAGTGAGTCAGCATATCAGATGAAATTAAAAAATTGCAGTTTTAGACAACAAAGTTGCACCTTCAAAAAAGTAACCACCTTCAATCCAGTTCAATGTCATTACAGATACACAATAAGAACACAGTAGATAAAGGTAGGATAGGGTTTGGTGACCACCTAAAAAAGACACAATATAGCACACTCCACCTAAAACATAAAACCCTAAAAAAAAAACAAAATTTTGAAATAACCCACCACTGCTATCCGAGAGATCAAATTCCATACCGAACCTCAAGCGTCAAAACTACAAAACCAACCAATTAACTTGTTCAAGCAGGCGAGTTCCTCACTCTTGTTAACGATTCAAAAACAAACAATTGGGAACAAAACGCCGTCTAATTCGGACCCCAAAGCCGAAGATATTTTTGAATTCGAAACATAGAGACCAATCTAACCCGATCAATCTCTTCTTTTTCACCTTTGATGTTTACAATTTTTTTTAATATTTGGGAATTTTTTTATTCAGGAACAAGAGAAGTAATTTTGGTTTCACCAATGTTCTTCTCCTAATTAATATATTTTGTAGCCGAAAACAAACCATTATATTTATATTTTTTATATTTATGTAACTTTGTTATCATAGAAAATTATACCTGTCATTTAAAAATTACTATTGCAATAAATTTTAAGTAATTAACAGAAAAATCTAGTACAATAATTTTTAAATTCTTCAATCATGTTAACAATAATTACACTACAGTAGTAATATATGGATGATCAAAATAATAAAAATTACTTGACAATGATCATATTGTAACATAATAATTATATGAGAATGATAGTAAAAATGTTATAATGAAAATTGTCGCAGTCATTATAGTAATAATTAATTTATACTAATGCTATTTGTATCAATCTAACATTCAAAATAATTATTATAATATAATACCAGAGACAACAATAGCTATAAATGTAATAGGTATTATCATAATGATGGATACTGATATTTGAAGATGATAATGAAAGTCATTAGGGAATAACAATTATAACTCTTGTGATGAAACAATTATAACTGTTAAAATGTTATATAACTAAATACACATGGCTTTCTTTACGAATATATTAAATTCAATTCTTTATTGGAGTCATATTTTTATTCCAAACTCTTAGGTGGTTGCATTCCTTATGAAATTGTTTGTTTTTTTCAAAATTATGACATTTGTTTCATAAAAATTAAAAGATAAAGGTGTTAAAAAGCATATATATATATATATATATATATATATATATATATTAAGAAAGAGTCGTTATAATTTACTGTATTATTATTATTATTATTATTTTCTAAAAAATAGCATCGTTATTTAATAATTACGCAAATGAAGTAACGTAACGATTTTATTTTTAAATAGTTTTAGTTAATATTATTATATTTTGTAAAAACATACACCAAATTATTAAAGGACAGCTACGCCATACACATATGCATATTCATTCCGGTGTATATTTTTAGTTAGAATAAATAAGGTTTTATTTTATTTTATGATAATTGGATAAAATATATTATTTATTTTATTTATATATAGAAATGAAAGAAATAAAGAAGTTATAAGAAAATTGATTTTGGTGATGTGTGTTGTTGAACTGGGACAGGTGTAGTGTGTGATGGAGAAGAAAAAAAAGAAAATAAGTGTAAAATTGAATTGAAAAAAGGGTTAGGAATTTGGGCAGGGCATTGACCCAAAATCATATCATATCATATTATCAACACTCATATGGGAAGAGCGCTGTTACTCACCCACACCAACCTCTTCTCTCCCAAATATCTCTTTCCACTCTCTCTCCGCCACCGCCCCACCGCCACCGCCACCGCCTCCGCCGCCAAGAGGTTTTTCCATTTCTACCCTCCGCTTGCATGCCGTTCCATGGACCACTCTTCTATCGATTCCGTCACCCAACGCCTCAGCAATCACAATCTCCATAGATTGACCCTCCAAGATCTCAAATGGGACCATTCCTTCGTCAGGGAATTACCCGCCGATCCTCGCTCCGATTCCTTTCCCCGAGAGGTCTCTTCATCCTTCACCTCCCTTTCCATTTCCGCATTTCCTATTCCTAATTTATGTGCTTCTCCTTTCAGGTGCTGCATGCTTGTTACACTAAGGTATCACCATCCGCTCCGGTAGAAGACCCTCAACTTGTAGCCTTCTCCCGACCAGTTGCCGACCTACTCGATTTGGACTATAAAGAGTGAGTTAGTTCGTATTCATTCCATCTATCTTTATGTTCCTTAGTTGCTTCATCTTCAAAATTTGCAAACATACATGCACTATATATTACATGAGTCAAATCTTTTTGCTCTAATGGAGAGGCTGAACAGCACTGACACTTGTAGTCTGAGGTTTAACCTCTGATTTTGGATAGTTATGCCACTTGTGAGGATTATTAATTACCATGTCTTAAGTTGTTCACTCTGATTGAGGCTTCATCGCTATTTTATTTTATTTTTTTTGTTTCTGTCTCTTTTGGACTCAAAAGTCACGTGCTTTACTTGTGTACCAACTAACCGTTCTTGTCTTTTGAGTTTCAGATTTGAGAGGCCAGATTTCCCCCTTTTCTTCTCTGGAGCATCGCCTTTAGTTGGAGCGTGAGTGCTGTAACTATGTCTGTGGGTTTTTAGGACTGTCAATAATGCTACAAATGGCCGTGACTGTGATTGATGCTCTTTTGTTCAGGTTGCCTTACGCTCAGTGTTATGGAGGGCATCAATTTGGTATGTGGGCTGGGCAGTTGGGCGATGGTAGGGCAATTACGTTAGGGGAGATACTGAATTCGAAGTCTGAAAGGTGGGAACTGCAACTCAAAGGAGCTGGGAAGACTCCCTACAGTCGCTTTGCTGATGGTCTTGCGGTGCTGCGCAGCAGCATCAGGGAGTTCCTTTGCAGTGAAGCAATGCACCACCTTGGGATACCAACAACTCGTGCACTCTGTCTTGTGACCACTGGAAAGCTGGTCACTCGAGACATGTTCTACGAGTATGCTTGCTGAACTTTCACTAATGCCTTTATGGTATACTATTGTCAAAATGTCTCGAACTTGTTATGATCATTTTAAATTCCAGCCTCTGCTTAATTAGATGATGACCAAGTTGGCAAGTTCTAATTTTTCAAAGGCCAAGGTTCAAAGAATTAAGGGCACAATGATTCCTTCTTTTCTCCTATACTGCTTACCTATAATGAAAGAACTTAGCTTTGTTGAGAAGAGGGGGGGAGCAGTTGAAACTGAATTTTAGTTTTATGTGATGAATAACTGGAATTTTACTTTGCTTTACGAATGTGTATCCTGTATATTTTAAAAATTATTTACATGAATAAGTTGTTAACATTGCACATGCAGTGGCAATCCGAAGGAAGAACCTGGGGCAATTGTTTGCAGGGTCGCCCAATCTTTTGTACGTTTTGGGTCATACCAAATACATGCCTCCAGAGGTGAGGAGGACCTTGGCCTTGTTCGTGTTTTGGCAGACTATACTATCAGGCACCACTTCCCTCATATTGAAAACATGAGTAAGAGTGAAGGCTTATCTTTCTCCACTGGTGACGAAGATCATTCTGTTGTAGATCTTACTTCAAACAAGTATGCAGGTATATTATTATTATTTTTTTATAATTAATGGCAGTGACATTTTTACCTTAAGATGTATAATGAAGGAAACAGGGCTATTCAGTTTGAAGTTTGATCTGAATAAACACTTTTGAGTGGTTATTGCATGCTCCAGGTAATTGTGAGCATAAGCCTGGTTAAATAAACTAGCTGCTGCAATGTAAACAGCAAAGTGACAAATTATGCGGAAAAATCACAAGACTATGTGATTAAATAACCTTATTTTGGTGAAGTAATTCCTTTTTTTTTTTCTGTTGTCAGCTTCTCGAGAGCTTTAAAAAGATCCCAAAAAAGAAAGATGTTGCCAAACATGGGCTGAATGAATCCCTTTCATAGACTAGTTCCTGAGTTTCAGAACCTAATATATTACTAAAATAACCATAGGAATTGAAACATGATGCTGGCTAAGTTAACTCTGCCTGCCTACATACTAAACATATAATTCCATATATTAACGAGATGTTACCGTTTAACCCAACATCTAAACTAGTGAATTTTTGAGTCTTCAAGGCTCATCTCTTCTGGATTATACTGCTGTCTTCGTTATATTTTCATATCATAATGGTGTTTTTTTGGTCAGCGTGGGTGGTGGAGGTTGCTGAGCGTACTGCCTCCTTGATTGCTAGATGGCAGGGGGTTGGTTTCACTCATGGTGTGCTGAACACAGATAATATGAGTATTTTGGGTCTCACGATAGATTATGGCCCATTTGGGTTTTTGGATGCTTTTGATCCTAAATTTACCCCAAATACTACAGATCTTCCAGGTCGAAGATACTGTTTTGCAAACCAGCCTGACATTGGTTTGTGGAATATTGCACAGTTCACAACAACACTACAAGCTGCTCATTTAATAGATGAAAAAGAGGCTAACTATGCTATGGAAAGGTTGTAGTAACACTTATGCTATTCTTCTTTTATCCTTAAAGTAGAAAATGGGATTGAATTGCCTTTGAATGTTTCACCTGATTATTGGTTTGTTTCAGATATGGAACGAGATTTATGGATGAGTATCAGGTTATAATGACAAAAAAGCTTGGCCTCCCTAAGTATAATAAGCAGCTAATTAATAAACTTCTTACCAATATGGCTGTTGACAAAGTCGATTACACAAACTTCTTCCGTACACTATCAAATATTAAAGCAGACACAAGCATTCCAGATGAAGAGCTGTTGGTCCCACTAAAGTCAGTATTGTTAGATATTGGTAAAGAGCGTAAGGAAGCATGGACCAGTTGGTTGAAAACATATATACACGAGGTACAGTTTTTTCATGTCTTTTCTTTTGGTTAAGTTATCCACTTGTAGTAAAAAAAATTATGTAGACTGATTATGAGCGTAGACTGTGGCTTTTCTTCTCTCTATCTCTGGGTTTGCATATGCATGTCTTTTCTCAGTAACTCCTGCCATTCTTGAAACTATGTCAATTTTCTGGCTTGGTAGGTAATTATGTTGAACTTCTGGAACTCTTTTTGCTTCTTTATGCTATTTTTAGGTTACTCATCCATTTGCAGAACCATCCCCATTTGTTCTTTGATTTCTTTTCTCATGCCCACAAGTTCTAGTTTGTTCCACTTGCATCACATAAATTGACTTTTAGATTACTCACCCTCCTTGGCTCGTTTAAAAGTTTCAAGTGACAGAATCTTGGATCAATACTGGTGAAATTTATGGTGTGTTTATCTTTATTAGCCACCTGTTTGCTAGAGGCATCCATTTGCAACCTTTTTCATTCAGATTTCAGAAGAACCAGCAACGACTCAGTTAATAGCTGACTTGCATATTATTGGGCTTAGTATTTTCATCACATGTGTATACCTTCTAAAATTTGATTTAAGTGGGACTCTCTCATCATGGGCATAGTAACTGTGAACCTTTTCTTCTAACCAAACAAATGGGTAATGTTATACCAAAAAAAAAAAAACACGAATTGGTAGTGTTCCGAGGAAATTGCTGATATGATAAGAAGTTGAACTTCTTCTGCCATAAGTTGCAGCAATAGTTCATGCACGATCAAATCAGTTGGCCAAGATGCCTTCTGCTTTTGTCATCTAACATCATTACTTGTGGTATTGCAGCTGTCTACCAGTGGCATTTCGGATGATGAAAGGAAGATCTCGATGGATCAGGTGAATCCTAAATATATACTGAGGAACTATCTCTGTCAGACTGCTATTGATGCTGCTGAAATGGGTGATTTTGGAGAAGTCAATAGGTTGCTAAAATTAGTGGAGCGTCCTTTTGATGAGCAACCAGGAATGGAAAAATATGCTCGCTTGCCCCCAGCTTGGGCATATCGACCGGGGGTATGCATGCTTTCTTGTTCTTCTTGAGTCCTCTGCTTGCTGAGGTAGAGAAGATTCCAGATACCAGATATAGGTGAAAACTGAAACTGAAAAGGATTTACAAAAAATGAAAACACAAACACTAGGAAATAAGAGAGAAAAAAAGTAGTGTGTTTGTATTATAGATTTAGTCTTTTACATGTTTTTCTTTATTATCTATTTTTCTTACCGTTGTTTTTTTTTTTTCTCATTATTTCCAAAATATTGCCCCGAGTATTGTATAACATGTACAATTCCAATTACAAGAGAACTGTCTTCAATGTAATATTTGGTCGAAGTTGGTTGTAATTTAGTGTGAAAAATTGTTTGTATTGATCTAATTAAATTACGATATTGTAGGCACAGATGGAGAAAATAAGTTTGTGATGTTAAGGAAACTAATTTTATTAGATGCATTGCATTCGTATGAAACTTTAATTTTGTATGAAAATTTTGTTCTCACTAAAATTAGGGGATTACGTATAGATGGAGAAAATGGGAGAAGAAACAAATACTACGAATTCGACTTTAATTAACCAGTTTATTTAACAAGTTTAGTAAATATATATATATATATATATATATATATATAATTTTATTAAACAAAATTTGTATTTTAAATCTATAATGTGATGATGTTTTTCTCTTCTAAATTTCAGTATAATTCTTAAATATTTGCGTTACCTTTTCATCTAATTTTGTTTGTCTAAATGCAATTTTTTTAAAAAAAAAATTCTCTTTTGCTTTTAGGTGCACGTATTTTTGCTTTTTTTTAAAAAAATGTAATTATTTGAAATATTTCTATTTATCTTTCTAAACTTTTATGAAAAATAAAATCTACATAATGCACTAAATAATGTTTTAAAGTAAATTTAATATATAAAATTGAAATTTGGTCATTGTATTAGGACGGATATATTTTAAATATTTAAAAAATAATAATCTGACACTATCGAGAAATAACTGGTTTATAAAAACCGTCCCTGTCGGAATTCAAAGTTCTCAATTTGTATTAAGAAGATTTTAATTTGTGAAAGACTTTCATTTTATTGTAATTAAATTTGTTAAAAACTTCAAATGAATATAATTTACTTTAATTTTTATATCAAATACAATTATTTTTATGAAAATTAATTCTATTTGAGTAAGATAAAATCACAAAAGTGATAAAGTTTATTTTTCAAAGCAATTTAGAACAAATTGCTCGTTAATATTGTTTTGTATTTGTAATATTTACACCGACTAAATGAACAAAATGAAGAAGAGTGGAATTATAAATTTAAAAGGCTCAAAATTAATATTAACTAATCTTACAGTGGTTAGTAGACATTTTTTTTTTTTGTAAAGAGCAGAAAAAAGATGAAGCAAGGCCCATGAAGGTCTGAACGCTGCGTTTCATTACCTAATAAATTGGGCATTTGGGTTTGAGTGAGGCTCTTCTCTCGTTAGCAGGGCGGCTAGGGTTTTACTTATCTTTTTTCTCTGTTGTGTTTCTTACTAGACTCCAGTGTTGTGAGAAATTAAGATGGAAGAGTGGTTGTTGATGAAATGAGATAGGGTTGAGATTGAGACTGAGATTGAGTTGGCATAACACATAATTTGGGTTCTAATTAAAGAGTGATCGGTGACGAAAATGGCAAGCATGAACCCTTTTGATTTGTTGGGTGATGACGCAGAGGACCCATCTCAGCAAATTGTGGCGGAGCAGCTCAAGGTTGTCACTGCTCCTCCTAAGAAACCTCTCACTCAGCCCAACAAACCTGCTCAGCTTCCTACCAAGCCAACCCCTCCTACTCAGGCTGGTCTGTTACCTTCCCTTTTTCTTTTACTTTTGCACCGGAATGTGCAATCTAACATGTTATTGTCAGTTTTTCCTTCCGTTTCAAATGTTTCTACATGCAATCCTTCCATTTCCATCTGTGATTTGATTTGTTTCCAGTTACGAAAATATTTTTGCAATGAAGCAATATTCCTTAATTCTTGTTGTTGGTGGCACACTGGGGCTTTGAAGTTCTTTTAATGGATGGAAGATTTAGTTCTAGCTGATTCTTAATTAAATCCTTTTCTCATTTCTTAATGCCAGTTTTTCAATAGTAAACTAGTTAAAGTCAATAAACATGGTTTATTTATGATCCCCCTGAAGTAGTTTTTGTTTGTTTGTGTAACTGTCTGCTATCCTAATTCTTGAATGCTCTCTGTTGATTTGTTGTTCATTCATTTTTTTTTTATTACTTTTCCTTTGCTTGTAATAGTGAGGGAGGCAAGAAGTGACTCTTCACGTGGTGGGCGTGGTGGCGGACGTGGAAGTGGAACTGGACGCGGTCGTGGGCGTGGAGGTAGTGGTTTCAATAGAGACTTCTCTAATGATGAGAATTCATTTGCTCCCCATGCTGGTCAAGGTGCTCTTGATGGAGAGAGTGGGAGAGAAAGGTCTGGCTATGGTGGGCCTCGTGGTCCTTATCGTGGTGGTCGTGGGGGACGTGGAGGTTTCGGTGATGGGGAAGCTGGTGAAAATGGGCAACCACGGAGAGTCTATGAACGTCGCAGTGGGACTGGACGCGGGTAATTGTGATTCTTGTAGCAGATTTCTGGGTTGTTGGATTGACTTTTGGATCTTGTATTGAGATAACTTGTTCTGTATGCAGAAATGAATTCAAACGAGAAGGTTATGGGAGAGGGAACTGGGGAGTACAAACTGATGAACTCGCCCAGTAAGCGCTTGTTTTTTGAGATCCTTCAGTTTCATACTTCTATTGACAACCCTCTACAACATGATTTCTATTTAATACTATTTTGTTCTTATCATGCTTGTTTCTTTTCCTCTTTTGAATTTTACTTAGGGCAACTGATGAAATAAATGAAACTGCTAAGAATTTTGGCGAAGAAAAGCCTTCGGGTGAGGATGATGCTGCAGCAGATGCAAACAAGGAGAATCCTGCTAATGAAGCTGAAGAAAAGGAGCCTGAGGATAAGGTGATTGTTCAATTTGGTTTCAAGTGATCTGATTTTCTCTTCGTCTGCTTCTGTGTATCGTTAATGTTTTATTTTTAACATTATCTGTAGACAAGTTTATTTCAAAAGCTGACCTAATATGAAATCGTCACTGCATGTGATCATGGGTGTGAAGTGAGTTACAAGTTGTAGGAATGATAATCCAATAAAGTTTAGCTTTGACTTTAACCTATGGGTTCTCACTCATTGCTTAGGATGCGTTATTCTTCTTTTGTTATTGTACCACTGTTATTTCTGTGCGCATCTAAACTTTAACCATGGGTTTTGAAATTTCCTGTGATTGTTCACTCGTTATTTATGCTTCTGTTCACTTTGATTATTTTCTTTAATTGAAAATTGATATTTTTTCTTTCCAATTTTGGGTTACATCTTCTACTGTGTCTGGACGGTGTCAATGTGTATTTTCTATTCTTTCATTTCTTAACAATATACTCTTTTATTTTAATGACTGCATGTGGAATTCCTTAATTAATGCTGGTTTCTTTAAGTTTTATAGCTGAATTGTATTTTTCCTTTTGGATAGGAAATGACTCTGGAGGAATATGAAAAAGTACTAGAAGAGAGAAGGAAGGCGTTGCAAGCACTTAAAACTGAGGAGAGAAAGGTAGATACCAAAGTTTTTGAATCCATGCAGCAGCTGTCAAACAAGAAAGACAACGTTGACATCTTTATTAAGCTGGTGAGGTTTATGACTTTATGTTTCCAATATTTTAGTTTGTAATTTTCATATTTAATTTGTTGTATAGCTGATGATATCGTTGAAACTTCGAATTTTTCTTCTTTGAAGGGATCTGATAAGGACAAGCGCAAAGAGACTCTTGAGAAGGAAGAAAAAGCCAAGAAGGTATGACTTTGTTGCTTTTGTCTTAGCTTTACTGGTAAATTACGTTATTTCTGCATGGCTTAAAATTGTTATTTATGGCCAAGGCATGTACTTATCTCTTTATTGATTTTAGTTTACTGTTTGTGGTATTTGTTCAATGAATCGTATGGATTACAGGGGAAACCGAAGTTCTCTTTGCACCCTAAAAACTCCAATTTTACACTTTTATTTTTGTTGTTTTCGCTTCTATTTCATCCGTGTATTGGTCTGTAATATTGGCAACCTCCATTTCTTTATTACTTTGAGTCTTGTGCACATGACCATGAATTTTTTGCCTTTCACATCTAATAGATTTTGTTGACTTTTTCCCCCATTTTGTTTATTGGATTTCATGGTACTAGTCCGTCAGCATCAACGAGTTCCTGAAGCCACCAGAGGGTGAAAGCTTCTATAATGCTGGTGGGCGTGGACGTGGACGCGGTCGAGGACGTGGTGCAAGAGGTGGTTATGGTGGCTATGCACCTCCTAACGTTCCAGCTCCATCAATTGAAGATCCTGGGCAATTCCCTACTCTGGGTGTCAAGTGAGAATTTCAGTACTGTGCTGACATTTTTATGTACCTTGTCTCAATTTTGGTTCTCTGCTTTGAAGCAGGAAAAAGAACTATGGTAATTGGATTTCCTGTATGGGCAGGTTTTTTTATTTAATTTAACGTCTTAAAATGTAAATTTAGATTGTTTCTTTGTGCCCCTTATTTCCTTATTTAGACGAAACGCATCTCCAATTGTTATGTTTTACTCTTAGTGTCATTTTGCATTCCGGCGTGGACAAACGAGGCTGGACCCCTCTCCTTTCCCCGTATTTTAGATTTAAAGTGCTTTTTTTTTCTTGAATCTTCTTGATTCGTGTCAAGAACAACTCAAGGTCCATGCCAAAAATATCATTGAGTTTCATCTATTCGTTAAGGTTCTCTGTTCAAAACCGGACAGCACCGTGAGCATTTAAAAGGATATTGTTTATCAATGATAGCTTAGTTGTCAGCACGGACCTGAAAAGTATTAGACAGCATCTGTTCTTGGAAAAAGGTTGGTGGGCATTAATCTCCAGTTAACAGTGAGGAAAACAGAACAGTGTAATATGTCAAGCTCTGTCCATGCAGAGTTTGGTCTTATTTATCCTTATGTGTCTTTGAATGCTTATGCTTTCCTCTGTTGTACTAATGAAAAACTATCCTCTTTTTTTGAGTCCAATTTGAAAAATGTTATGGTGGTCACTGGCCATGCCTGTTTCAGCTGCCCAAGTTTGTACTACTTTTATTGTATTTGTTTTCTTTGAAAAAACATAATTGTTTTTTTTTTTCTTTTAGAGGCTTGAGAAATAAGTGTTTCTTTTTTATATAAATTTCTTCCCTGCCTCCGGCTGAAATATTATATTAGTATTTTACTGGGTCTTTTCATGCGTATTTTGGAGAGCTGGATAAAATATAGTATGAGCGTAACTAAGCTGTAATACGAATTTTTTAGCAAGGTGTTGATATAAAATTTCTGAATTTATTATTTATTTGCTTGCTTGTGTATGTTTAAATTATTTTACTTTATTGTTTTCTCACTTCTTTTCCATCTCTGCATAATTTTTTGAAGCTGCGGAAATGGTATACGTAAACAAAAATTTAAGTTATAAAGCTTGGTCGGGAATCGTTGAATGGGAATGCATAGGTGGCTAATTGGATGCATTGTAAAATCGAAATTTTGTTACTTCTTTTGAAAAACAAATTATTTGATTTTTTTTATAATTTTGTACAAGAGTACCATATTATTTCACAAGTTATATGAAGAATAATTTTTTGTTTATGCTATGAAAATTTCTTCGAAGTATTTTCCTTTCGGAACCCGTCAGTCTTCCAAAAGTTTTACAATGTATGATAACCATTCAATTCCATTATGAGAAACTAAATTACACACTTAAAATGTAAAATATGTTTATATATTTTTTACTTTGTAATCATTATTTTTAGAAATCATCAGCCATGAATTGTTTTAATTAGCGTTAAAAATTATACTCCGCGTGACTACTTAACTCAATATATATTATATTAGAAAATTGCATCTAAATATAATGAAATTTATTATTATATTTGTCATCAATAAAACATAATATGATTATAGAATATATGCAATGTGAACCTTTTACGTTTGATAAATATCAGAGTGTTGAGGGTAAGTTTGGTGTCTATCTTACGGCAAAGACCATCTAATAAAATTTTACGTGGACGGCGTCAGAGTTTTCTAAATCATAAATGTACATCTAAGAGAGCAATTCAACCTTCCTAGTGCCTTCGAAATAAGCAAGAACTTTGAATGGTGGAGATGAGGGAAAATAGAGAAAGATATATCTTTTTACTTCACAAACTTTTTAAATTATCAAAATAGATAATAAATAAACTAAATTTGGAAGCGATTTTTTTCACCCACTAGCTTTTCAAAGTCTAGAGCATACCATAAATTTATGTTAAATCTCTTATATAGGTTGATTTAGAGCTTATTGTGTAAATTCCTTGACAACAATAAATATATATATACTTAAGTTAAAAATAATTAAAATATTAATATAATAATTTTCAAATAGGTTTTGTTATTGAAGAGGTCAATGCTCTAAAAAACAAAAAAATAAGCGCGATTTGACATTGAAGTTTACATGCAGTGCATGCATAGAAGCAAGTTCATCATCACTGATATTTCAGAGTCAAAGTCAGTTTAACGTGTCGTGCAAATTGAAGGGGGACTCGCTATAGCGCGTCTTCTCTCACTTTTACAAATTAACTGAAAGACTTGACCAAATGAAACTCAGAAGTGCTTTTCAATGAAATACAAGTTCATTGCAGTTAATTCACTAACCACAAAGGATCAAAAACATATTCTTGAAATTTCAATTCCAATACATGTGTGAAGCAAAGATGAGTGTTACCAATGTTCTTATTTGTCTTACCACTGTTATCCTTCTCCCTTTGTTGCAACTCCCACACGTATCTGCAAAGACTCACAATAATGTTAGCATCGGTGATAACCTTATTGCAGGAAACGAGGGTGAGCAATGGCTTTCTGCATCAGGAGAGTTTGCATTTGGATTTCATCAGCCTGAGAATGATTCCCTTTTCTTGCTTGCCATAAGATACCAAAACATACCTGATGCCTCTTTCATTTGGTATGCAAATGGAGACAACCCTGCTCCTAAAGGCTCAAAAGTAGAGCTCAGTAAAAGCAGAGGGCTGGTGCTGAAAACCCCTCAGGGTGTTGAGCTATGGACCTCACAGTTCATATCAGGTACAATTTCCTATGCACTAATGAATGACACAGGCAACTTCCAGCTTCTAGGTGAGAATTCACAGATGTTGTGGGACAGTTTCAGCAATCCAACTGATACCTTGGTGCCAACTCAAATCATGGAGGTTAAAGGCACGCTTTCATCGCGCCAGAAAGAGACCAACTTCTCACGAGGAAGGTTCCAATTTCGCTTGCTTGAGGATGGTAATGCTGTGCTTAATCCTATAAATTTGCCCACTAACCGTACCTACGAGGCTCACTACCACAGTAACACTTATGATGGGAACAATTCAACAAACTGTGGTTTCCGAGTGATGTTTGATAATTCAGGGTTTTATGTATTGAAGAGGAGCTATGAGAGGGTTTACATTACCAATCCAAATGATATGCTCTCAACTGATTCCTATTACTATAGAGCAACCATAAATTTTGATGGAACTTTCACCATATCCCGTTACCCGAAAAGTGGAGCTTCAAACCCAAGCTGGACAGTCATAAAGACTTTGCCAGACAACATTTGCATGGATTTGGAAGCCAAGACGGCTGGTAGTGGGGTCTGTGGATTCAACAGTATCTGCACTCTCCAAGCTGATCAAAGACCTAAGTGCACTTGCCCAGAAGGCTATTCTCTTCTTGATTCAACTGATGAGTATGGCAGCTGCAGACCAAATTTGGAACTCGGTTGTGGAGGAAATGGACAAAGCTTGCAAGAAGATATGTACTTCATGAAGGACATGGCAAGTACTGATTGGCCTCAATCAGATTATGAATTGTACAAACCTTACAATTCAGAAGACTGCAAGGACTCTTGCTTGCAAGATTGCTTGTGTGCTGTGTCTGTTTTTAGAGATGACAGCTGCTGGAAGAAGAAGCTGCCTCTCTCAAATGGAAGACGGGATGGAAGAGTTGGGGGATCTGCTTTCATCAAGTTGAGGAAAAATTATGCTTTGCCAGATAGTCCTTCAAATCCGTTCATAAAAGAGAAGGAAAATGAAAAGGAACAACACACTTTGATAACTGTGCTATCAGTCCTTCTAGGGGGTTCTCTCTTTTTGAATCTCATGGTGGTCAGTGCAGTATGTATTGGTTTTCATTTCTACTACAAGAAGAGAAGTTCTACAAATAATATTGTTGCAGAGAGCAATTTGCGCAGTTTCACCTTTAGAGAGCTTGTGCAAGCAACAGATAACTTCAAAGAAGAATTGGGAAGGGGGTCTTGTGGCATTGTCTTCAAAGGAACAACAGATTTGACCACTATTGCAGTCAAAAAACTGGACAAGGTGCTCAAAGACAGCGATAAGGAGTTCAAAACAGAAGTGAATGTGATTGGCCAAACTCATCACAAAAACTTGGTTCGCCTGATTGGATACTGTGATGAGGCAGAACACCGGATTCTGGCATATGAGTTCTTGAGCAATGGAACTTTGGCAAATTTTCTTTTCGGAGATTACAAACCTAATTGGAACCAAAGAGTTCAGATTGTCTTTGGGATATCAAGAGGGCTGGTTTACTTGCACGAGGAATGCTGCACCCAGATCATCCATTGTGACATAAAGCCTCAAAATATACTTCTTGATGAGCATTACAATGCAAGAATATCAGATTTTGGGTTGTCCAAGCTACTAATGATTAATCAAAGCCGCACAGAAACTGGCATTCGAGGAACAAAAGGGTATGTTGCACCAGACTGGTTCAGGAGTGCGCCAATCACAGCCAAGGTTGATGTCTACAGTTTTGGTGTGCTGCTGCTGGAGATCATTTGCTGCAGGAGAAATGTAGATGGTAAGTCTGAGATCGAAGAGAAGGGCATTTTAACTGACTGGGCTTATGACTGCTATAGGGCTGGAAGAATAGACATTCTGGTTGAAAATGACGATGAGTCTATCAATGACATAAATAAGTTGGAAAGGTTTGTGATGGTAGCTATTTGGTGCCTTCAAGAGGATCCCTCTCTCAGGCCAACAATGAAGAAGGTAATGCTGATGCTGGAAGGAATAGCTCCAGTCACAATTCCACCAAGTCCCTACCCTTATTCCTCTGTTGCTGTTAGTTGCGGTTGAAAAACAGTTTCATTTCATCTCTTGCTTTTTCCTGAATTTCTGATTAGATGTTTGCTATTCATTTTAAGTCCCCTTGTTTATGTAGCTAACTAGCTTCTCATGGATAAACAGTGTAACAAAAGTCATTAAATAGTTGTAATATAACACATTGGCTCAGCTTTGCCATACACTATAGTACTATTTATCAATCTTAGATCATGACAAGCTTCCCACACAAACCTTTAGTGCATGTTTGTATTACTTTTGAAAAACCTTTAGAGATGGCTAGGTAGAAGTCACAAAAAGGAGAGCTGTCTGTATAATATACCTTTCAATTCAACTAACCCAAAAAAAATTATGTTGTAGAAGCATGTTTTAAAGACATTAACATTTCCAATCAGTTAATGCGTATATATTTATTTCTCCATAACAGAGATGAAACTTTTAGCTAATAGGGCAACTAATAAAACTAATACCATCAGTAATTCATAACATTTCTAAGAAAGAAAAACAAAAATGAATAAAATAGTTTATGTTTCCTTTTTTAGAAATTTTAATAGGTTACCATTGATTAATTTATGACTTCTGAATATATCACAGGTTTAAGCCTCTGCAACTGAAACGAAAATGCTCATATGCTAAGTATGACCATTGAGCAATGTCAGAAAGAGATTTTATAACAGAGACATCTCATAATAAATAAATAAAAGGATTCAACATTAATAACCCAAATGAAAATATCTTTCCAAGACTTTGAATTAAATCTCAAAGACCTGGAACATGAATCACTCTCCACCTCTCACGCACTCAACAAAGAAAAAGCTTCATTTGATCCATCTACACGTAGATGAACTTGATTGCTCATAAATTGGTACACTAACTAGGAACTCAAAGCTGCTTTCTCAGCAAGGCTTTGCACGTTTTTGTCCTTCCTATGAGCTCTCTCCTTCCAAATTTGTGCCACTTCCTCAAACGTCAACCCTTTGGTCTCAGGCATCAAAAAGATAACAAAAACAATTGCAATGACAGATACTGCCAAAAGAATCATGAAACTCTCACCAAGCCCTATGGCATCAACCACCGAAAGGAAGCTGGTGGACATTATCACACTGCAAATCCAGTTGACGGTTGCTGACATGCCACCACACAAGCCTCTATACTCCTCAGGATAAATCTCTGAGTTCACAGTCCATGGCACAGGACCCATTCCTGGGGCAAAGAAAAGAATATACAAAACCAAACCCAAGATAGCAATCCACCCCAGTGTTTGACTTGTGTTACCGTGTCCCATGAGGTAGCATGATGTGGAGAGAACGATCAACGAGACAGTCACACCGGACAAACTACCTAGAGCGAGCTTTTTGCGGCCAGTAATGTCAATGAGGTAGATGCCAAGAATTGTGGCTGCTGCATTCATGCCAGAAACAACGATGGAGAGGAACAAAGCTGCTTGGTTTGATCTGAAGCCAGCCTTCTGAATGATTATGGGGCTGTAGTACATTACGATGCTGATACCAACAAACTGCTGAAGAGCCTGAAGTCCAGCCCCACAAATGAATGCACTCCTAATCTCTTTCTTTGTGAAAACATCACTGTACTTCACTTTCACCTCACTCTTGAGTTCCTGCTCCAGAAGTTCTTCTAGAATTGCAATCTCATCCTCCAACCGGGGTGATGAGTAGATCTTAGAGAGCACACCAACTGCTTCCTCTTTCCTATTCTGTAGTAACCAAATCCAAAGTTATTTCTTAATCAAAGCAAGTGTTTAAATATGAAATGGAATGAAGAATACACGTGTTTAAGAGCAGTATCAGCAACATTCTCTAGCATTAATGTTAGTTAACAGATTTAAAAATTACATATTAATTGATTTCTGCTAATAGTGAAGTGTATTCAGAAAGTATTTTTTATTCTTACATTTAATCACAAACAAGTGTACAATAATTTCCTCTAAAATTACCTTCATGTAAAGCCATCTAGGGGACTCGGGGAGAAAGACCATGAGGACAAACTGAAGAACAGCTGGCAAACCTGCAAGTCCAAGCATCCAACGCCATGTCCCAGAAACCTGGATTATTCAAAACAAAATATTAATAAACGTGTTTAATTATAGCTTGCATGAGGAAACATTAGTAATTAGTTAAGTAATTAGGGATAATGAAGTACTCTGGTGAGGCCATAATTGACGACATAGGAGAGAAACTGTCCACCAGTAACCATAAGAGTATTTGCGCTGACTAGTCCTCCTCTTATTTCAGATGGAGATACTTCTGCAATGTACACAGGAGCAGTGACAGAGGCAGCACCAACACCCAGCCCCACCAGAAAACGACCCATTATGATCACGTAAGGATTTGGTGCGCCAGCCATTATTATTGACCCTGCCACAAAGCATACGTCCGCAATGATAGTAGCTCTCTTACGTCCCAAATTATCATTGATCACACCACCAATCGCAGCACCGAATATTGCACCAATCAACGCCATCCCAACAATTACTTCCTGCATCACAATCATCATTTTTTCCTTAAAACTTAACTATCTGTACTGTATTAACATGTTAATATTTAATAGTATTTCATATGATATATACCTGCAGAAAGCTACTATTCCTCACCACCTCGAAATCCTGTTTTATGTACAGAAGAGCGCCTGACACCACGCCTGCATATTGCATGCATGCATGCAACAACGTATTACGTAAGAAAATGTTGCTATAGTACTAGTGTACACTTGATATAAATATTAATTTCTTTGTCCATGCATGATAATGGTACGTACCAGTATCGTAGCCGAATAGAAGACCACCTAGGCCAGCGGCGAAGGTGATTCCAACGATGTAGGGGTTCTGGAAAAAGGCGATTTTGCGTTCAGGATGCATCTCCAAGTAACTGGAGCTTCCTGCTTTCATGGACATGCCCATTTCAGCCACCATTTTTGTCTTATTGTTGGAGCAATAATTAAATATTTCTTTTGTCAGTTTCAATTAATGAAGAACAGATTAAGGAGGAATTAAATGTAGAAGGAGATAGATTGAATTGTGAACTGATAATGATGAGTGCATTAAGATTTTTATAGAGCTTGGAGGCACCAAATTTGGCCTTATCTGGAAAGTTCCTTAATTTGTCTAGAAAGTAGACATGCATTAACTTCTGAACACTAAACTGTTCTGAAACGAAAGACAGCTGTTTTCCCTGTACCTTTGCTATGTTTGGTTTAATTATGTTTAGGTGGTTCCGTCACACCTCACTTCAATTATTTTGCACCTCAAACGTTCCCTCTCATTCCTTTTATTCTAACCATTCTCTCACCTCTTTCCTTTATTACACATCACAATAACTACTGTTCTAACTAATTAATTGCTTATTTGTTATAATTTAAACTAAAATAAAAATGTGATGCGAAAAATATTTGATAACAATAATTTAAACTCTCATGACGTTACGTTTTTTTAATACTAAACTAAAAATAGCATAAATTATATTTTATGAGAATAAATATAAACTTTCATATATGCTTTCCAATTTGTTAATACGTTTGAATTATTATTTTTACAATTTAAAATCAATTAAAACTAAAGGCCACGTAGAAATAATTAAGGAGAATGAGAAAATAAATACATTTTCGATATGTGATTACGAGTGAAAGATACACTCAAACAAGAGAAGAGAGAGAATATATTATTCAAACTAATGAGAGTCTCTTATTCCTTAAATTTTGTACTCTACTTTATATTTTGGGAAGGGAAAATAAAGGAGAAAAAGTTGTAAGTGAAAAGAGAGAGAGAGAGAGAGAGAGAGAGAGAGAGAGAGAGAGGGTAATTAATAGTGTGATGGTAGAGAAATAAAATGAAAAACAATTTTTAAAAATTATTGAATTTAAAAAAAAAATGTTATTGTGTATCATCATAAGTACGAATGTAAATACAACTTACAACCAAGGTTCTATGAACTATTGGAGTAAGGTCAAATACAACAATGATTTTTGAAACAACTATGATTATATTATTTCAGAATTATTTTGAATTTGTTGACCACTTTTAGTGAGAATTTTTAGCATGAATTTTTATTGAAAATCATAATGGTTAGCTATGCATAATTTTTTATATTTTTTCTATTTTGATAAATATCTTTAGTATTCTACTTCGCACTATAACACAAACACAACCATAAAGAAATGATCCAACACCATTTTAAGTAAATATATAATTTACATAATCATATAATTAAAGTCTAAAAATAATGTCAATGTATAAATTACTAAAAGCATAAATAGAGTGTTATAAAAGTTAATTACTATAAAAATTATACAGCTTTGTAATGTGTCGTATTATACATATTTACAAAATATTTTGCTTGCGTGTTTTTTGACGTTATAAATATTTTCAGAATATTTTGCTCACACATTTTTTATGTAGTCTAATGATTTTGGACTTAATAATTGTGATTCACTGAAAAATTAAAACATATTTATATACCTTAATATAAATGTGTAAACAAGTAATAATATAATGTATTAATGTATTGGTGGAGTAGTATTATTTAGTTTGAACTTCTATTTACTCAAACTTTTACAACAGTTAACATTGTTGGTATATGTAGTAACCGCAATTATAATATCTAGTTTCTTAACAAATTGAGATAAATGTTTCTATTACTTTATTTGTCTTAGAACACAACATTGCTTCATCCATAAACTTAAAGTTATAAACCAATAGTAAAACAAACTAAGAATTATTTAAAATTACTAAACAAATATTTTTTTGTTTGTAACTAGTCTAACTAGTGTAAAAGAAGTCAGTTACATTATCACTTTTTTTTATAATTATTTTAAATATGTACAATGACATATTTATAATTATTTAAATATTTTTACGATAGATGTCCTAAAGTCTAACGTAAAGCTGTTTTAAATTTTTATTAGTATCTTTCTTCCTTGCATTTTCGATGCGATTCATTATCTCTTTATTTTCTTGGACGATGATTTCAGAGTGATTGTGAATTTATTTGAAGTCATTTTGATTTAATGTTTCGTTTCGTTTATGTGTCTTATTTTGGATGGTAAACATTTCTGTCCAATTTGAAACATTTGTAGGTAAACATTCATAATTTAAGTTAGTGCTCTAAATATTCATTTTATTTTTGAATTTGATATCATGGTTGTTTTTTAGAATTTCAATCCAATAACAAATGAATGTTCAAGAATATCTTATTCCTCACGATAGAATTACTTTAATTCTTTGCACATGAGTATATATTCGAAAAGTTTAAAAATAAGAATTCATGTTTGAAGTAGACAAGGATTAAATGTAATTTTGTATCAATCAATCAGACTCTAATTGGCATATTAGTTGTTGATAGTTCTTATTACAAAAATATATACTTCAAAATTTGATTGTCTTATTTTATTATTTGTATTATAAAAAAAATAACAGTTGTCCAAGAATAATAAAAATAATAATTAAATTTATGTACACGTTCAACACCCAATTATATAAGCATACGAATATTATGAAAACAAATTCTTTTTTATAAACTAAACTTAAATTATATATTTTAATTTCTTAAATAATAAAATTATAATTATAATTAAATTTTCAACATAACTAAAAAACTTAATTTCCAAAATTCCAAATAACAGTTCTAAAGCCTAATTAAACAAATATTTATCTCAACATGTAAATAACTAAATAATTTATGAGATAAAATTCTAAAATTATAATTCTAAAGTTTAATTTTTAACATGTTAATACTAACCTTAAAAGTTTAAGACTACAAGTATCTAAAATATGTGAATAAAATATTTAATATAATTTAATATAAAAAATATATAAAAGTCTAATTATGCCAGTAGCAAATTACAAGCATGAACTAAAGGATAATAACGAACAAAAACTAGTAACTCCATGAACTATTCTCTTATTTTTGTGTGAATATATTGAAAGAGATATAATAATAATGACATATAATAATTGTGGTCTTTTTTGTTTGAATTAAGGAGAGAGTGAAAAATGAAAGAAAATTAATTTCATAACATTCTTATGTATAATGAGCTTTCAGTAGTCTTTAACTCTCATATATATAACTTCAGTTTGGTGCAATCGTTATAGTTAAATTTAAATTGATTATAAAAATAAGCCTACCTTGTTCTTTTAAAACAATAACTTCTTTATAATCATCATCTAAAAGTATCTAGATGAAAATGTAATTAAAAACTTAATATGGTTAATTTAAGATTAAATATAAATAAATTAAAAATTCAAAACTACATGAATGTGTTTTCCCAACACTAATCGGATTAAATTTTAATTTTTCATGCTCGTCGCTTTTAAATTTGTTTCACCCTTAACAAGGATTGAAATACTCAAATCTATTCCTAGAATGTTTGTTTGGAAAAGAGCAAAATTTTCTCATATTATGAGGTATAATATTTTAATCCTTACATTTAAAAACAGTTATGATTCTTCAAAATTTATGTATATGTTTTATTGAAATATGTTAATGAATATCTTTTTTTCGTTTATCTTTTTTTTTTTAAAATGTTCAATTACAAAATTATATAAAGTGCGCATTTTATTTTCTAACGAAAATATTAAAAAAAGGGGCACCCATCTGAATAATTTTTCCTAGGATTGAAGAGGTCCCTTATGGATGTGATTTGTTTCTTTTGAAAGATTTGATGGGATCATAATTCCTAGATTATCTAATCTTTTCTTCAGACCCTACCTAATACATACATATGAATTAAAATATTTTTTTTTTATTCTGCAATGTTTGAGACAAATTTGATTTTACTTACATCACTTTGACCAGTTACTTAACTGGGATTGATTATAACTCAAACAAAAGTAAATCTACTGTATAAAGACTAACTAATTTTTACTGTATAAAAGTACTCTAAAAACCTTATTGAATAAAAAGCATATTATATCTAATATAAATTTGATATTTGTGACACACATACATCTGTCATTTGTTTTGTCATACATATTCATTTAAGTCATGTTTGACATATCATTTTAATTAGTTTCTATTTTTTTTAACAGTTACTTACAAACAAACATCTTTTATTAATTAAAACAACGTTGCTTTATTTCTTTAAATTAAATATTAAAATAACAAAATCAATTCAGAAATACTTAAACAACAACGATAACAATCGTGTAGTTTTCTTTGACGATAAAATCAAACAGTAAATATTCAATTAAAAAATTTAAATATTTTAAGCATTCAATAAAAATTTTAATTAAACTTAGTTCGAACTTTAATCCAATCAAATATAAATGTCAAAAATTGTAATTTTCTTGAACCCGTATATATGTGAAATGGTAGGTATATGGATACATATTAAAATCAAACATATTTTCTGAATCAAATAAAACGATGAAATTTTGTGAGAATTTTATCAAAAACATTGTGTAAACCTAATCTACGAACAAAGAAAAAACATCAGTTTACAAATTTAAACAAATATTTGAGCAAAAAAATTGTATATATAGAGAATAAACTTTGACATTTAAAAGTTCTCATAAATTAAAAATTTGCAATTTTTCATTTGATTTAACTATGAAAGGAAGGGTTTAGAATAGGTAGTTTCAGAAATTCAGAAATTAAAAATAAAGAATTTTGGCAGATAGAAATGAAAAGGTAAAATTGAAGAAGCTAAAAGTGTCTATGAAAAAGGTTTTACAAGAAGAGGTGTGACTTGTAGCAGAGGATCAAAGCCGCAAGACTGAAAAGTGAAAGATAGCTGTGAACCTATAACGTAAGATACTGTGTAATTATGTGTATCTCTGATACACTCACAAAACTATAAACAAAAACAATTATCAGAACAAAAAATGAATGAAAATACAATAAGACGCCAACAGAAACAGTAAAATACAATTAATGATGAATCATGTCAAAGCACTGAAACATTATAAAAATGAAAAATCATTAGTTCTTCGGAGCACAACAAGGCCGATCCTTCTTCTCTCTCTCGTAGTCCTCTTCCTTTCACTTTAATCCAACAATAATAATTATTCACCAAAAAAAAACGTTGAACAGATACCATCATCATTCATCATCAGGAATTCCAAGGTGGGTTCCCTTCATTTTCTCCCAGTATTTCGTAGCATCAGTGAAACAACAAAACTTTCTTTATTGGTTTTTGCAATTAATCTTCTTGAGATTAGATTTGCTATTCTCTTTTTTTATTGGATTGGGCATCCATCAGGGGGTTGCTAGGTTGGTGTCAAATTAGTCTTTTGCTTGTCAAAGTGTGCTGCTTTGACTTTTTGCACTTTTTATCTGCTTGCAAATTATCGTTTTTCGTGAGTTTAGCTTGTGGGCACACTGGATTGTTCCGAAGTTGGTTTTTTAGTAGCTTGAGCTGCTACAGTTGAGTGTTTTCTTCTTCAAAGGTTTCAGATTTGTTTTCTGTTAGTATCCCAGAAAGTCAGGAATTCTCTAGATTTGAATTGTTTCAACTTTGTCTTTTGAGTCTGCTGGTTATCCTTCATGGGCAAAAGCATGTGAAGAGTTTCTTTTGCAACCAATGTTTTGATTTAGAGTCGTTTTGCTACTCTGCTTCCAGTAAAGCAAAGACTGTGTTTTTTATTCCGTGAATTATTTTGGTGGTGGGTTTCAGGTCTTGAATTTTGTTGGGCTGCAAGGTTATTATTTGAATATGATGGTGTGTGTGGAGTAGAGCCTGTGTTTGTGTAGAAGATGAGAAGGGAACAGCAAGAGGGATGCCGAGCTTCAACTCACAGTTGCCCAATTCCAATGCATGGTATATTTCTTCTTAGTATTAGATTTAATAATCTAGGTAGCCTTCATAAATTTTAAATCTGTCCCATTTTATGAAATAATGCTGTATAGTTTCCCCATTCTAAATTTCTTTCCTTTATTGGATATTTGGATCATTTTCCCAGCAACAATAGGACATTCACTATAAGGGGAAAAAAACCATCTCGGATCACTAGTCTATTGCAATGTTCCAGTTTTTTATTTTTTGAATCCGTCAAGTTTAGAAGACTTAGGTTTATGTGTTTTTTGTCTGAAAAGAAGGACCTGAGCTGACTTGTTCTTCTCTGTTAGCTGAATCTGATATATGGTTTTCTTTTTCAGCTATACAGAGGGAAGCACAGTTGATTCTTTTCGTGTGTCTGACTTTGATCAATCAGTTGGATATCGCATAGAGGATGCTGTTGCCTTGAGTGGAAGTAAGTATTCTTATTGTTGGAGATTCTGCATTGCTTAGTGATATATTGTATATAATATAAGAGACTGGCAATTACTCTCACTCCATGAGCTAGCTTTTGGGTTTGAATTAGGTTCTAGCCCAATTTTAAGATGGTATCATAATCTATTACAGGTTGTTGTTTGGCCTTTTAGGACACTTGTTATTAGATTGTTACTGTATATCACCTACAAATTTTAGTCTTGAAAACTTTATGTTCAAGATGTCTAACCCGAGTGTGTTAGAGATCTAACACTGATTATTGAGACGGGTGTTTAACAGATTTTATGTTGAGTAGTAATCCTCATTTCATGAATTAGCCTAAATCCAAATTCTTAGACTTATCATTAAACTTGAAGAACTGTGCGTGTAAATGTGGCTTATTGTTTGTCTAAATGATGTATATTGTAGGTAAAAGTTTGTGGGACAGAAATTGTTAATATTATTAAGAAGTACCGTAGAAAGCTATTTAGAGAGAATAGCCATTTAATTTTACTTAATGAAAATTTCTTCTTAAACTTATGTAACATTACTCAAATAACTTCATTTACTAATGTTATCCCCGAGATTGGTCAAACTTGATTTTGTGCATTAAACATTTGCTTTGAGCATTCCCTTACATTCAAAGCAATATTTTGCACGAAATCAAAACATACAAACCCTTCCTTGACTAATTCACTGTTCTACCTCCATTTCAAAGGATATTTCGCTAGGGTCAAACCAATATTGCTATGTACGTGAAAATAGCAAATACTTGTCAGGAATGAGGATATGCTATTGTCTTCTCTGCTCAAGCAAAAGCTAGCACCACCTTAGTATATGATAGAGTATATAATTAGTGTAGTATTACTATAGTGTTGTATATGCTTCTGTTATGAAGATAGCGGTAGTGGTTCATTGGTGAGTATTGTTCCTATATTTGTAGTTTCTAATTACTATAAAACCAACATCATAGCACGTTGTTTCAGTATAATTCATTTTGGATATCAAATTACTATTATTAAATTATCTTATTTTGGTGAAAAATAAAAATAAATCGGATGTGATACCAACTTCACGAAGCAAAATCAGTTGTGAAAGATTGCAAGTCTCCAATCTCGTGGTTGTAATATGGATATCAAAAACAAAAGGTGTTTCTGATAAGTTGGTTTTTTTAGTGTTGAGCTTGATTTAAATCCACATTCTAAGATGGTTTCAGAGTTTATCCCAATATTTATTACTGCACCTATTGTGTCACTTGCTGTTAACTTGCTTTTGGACTACCTATAAATATTTAGTTCTAAGAGGGTAAAGGATGGTGCATTGTGTAAAAAGTATTTCGTTAAAGGTATATTGTCAATAAGTCTAACATGTTTCTTAAAATTAAAATACCTCTTCTCACTTCTCAATGATCTTTATTTTAATTCTCCCTATTTTATAACAATCCTTTTGTTAGCAAAATTTTATTGGATTATACAGTTGTTGATACCCGTCAGTGTAAGTTCTCATAATCTCACCAATTGCATGACAATGATAGCATTGATAACACACAGAGAAGTGCTGTGAAAGATAAAAATAAGAGTAGTAATACTTCCACAGATGCACACATGCTAAAATATTTACTGGGCTTTTACTTGGGTAAAGAACAGATATCTAAGTTTATAATCTGACTAATCTATTCTTGGTAAAATATAGTCTTTTGTCCACCTTTTCGTTCTCTAATAATGTTATCTGACTCAATTTTTGACTCACTTAAAGTAACTAGCCAACCAATTTCTCGAGGTCCAGTTCAACTTGGTTCCTTTGATAATGTGAGTTTTTCTAGTTCTATTATCTATTAAACATTCAGCTTGGTAAATTAGGTGATTGCTGGCTACTTAAAACATAACTCTCTTATTTTACATTTCTTTTCTTTTCTCTTGTCAATTTAGTTGCCAACTTCACTTGACAAAAGCCCATTAACAAACCAAACAGAGCGGCAAAGCTTGCAATTCCAAAAGGTTCACCCATCAAATTTGGTTACTGGTGATACAGAACACCAGGAAGAGTTTGCCATGGCTGATGCTAGTCCTAGAACTGATATTTCTACAGATGCTGACACTGACGATAAGAATCCACAGGTGAAGTTTCTTTTTACCTTCTATGCCATTTTCATTCTGTTCTTTTAAAGTAAGGGTTATTTAGTCGACATTCCTTATAATCTGACATTTGCACATTCCATGTGTACAGTTTGATAGAAGTCAGGCCCTTGTTGTTGTGCCTTCTGACTCCAGTGACAGATCAAAGGATAGAACAGATCAGAAGGTAAAGTATATTTCGAAGAGTAAATGACCATATGGGTCCCTCCAATTATATATAACATCAAATTGGCCGTCTTAATATGCAACATCTAGTTCATCCTTAAAGAACTAAATGATGCCACCAATAAACATTGTACTACCAATATTGATGTCAATTTATAGATGGAGGACCACAGTAATATTGTGTATACCATTTAAGAACCAAACTAAATGTTTACTCTTTTTAAATTATTTTGCGGTTAATATCTAAAATTTTAGACCAATATTTGTTACATGATCATTGGTTAATTTATTGCAGACTCTCCGCAGGCTTGCTCAGAATCGTGAGGCTGCAAGAAAAAGCCGACTGAGAAAGAAAGTAGGAATATGTACTTTTTTGTTAATATTTGTTGTTACAAGTGATTATCTGTTTTCTTCTTTCTCCATATAAATATTGGTATGGCTTCATTGTAACTCATACAGACTATATATTCTCATCTGTGGTTGTATGTATTTGAATGATCAGTTTGGTCGAAAGATTATGTAGGCCTGCTTGCAAACTGAGAGTGCCATGGACATTGATTACGTTCAAGTGATAGTTAATGCATTTTTTAATAGAAAAATCAATTTGTCAAAGGGAAAGGTGGAAAGAACATCTAGAGGTAGAATAAGATATCCTCCAAAATGGAAAATTGTAGGTAAAACAAGGAATATGAAAATAATCAAGAATTCAGCTAGACTGCTCCTGGCTGTCTGTGCTTAATTTTCCCACCGGCTTCTCAACAATGCAGCTGAAGTATACTTCTTTTTATGGTGAGAAAATTCACACAAATGTGTACAACTTTCTTTGAGCTCTGACTAATCGAAACATATATTTTGGTAATTAGATACTGTGATTACTACATTCAATACCCTCTGTAATGTTATATCATGGCAGTTATCTGGATGTTTCTTCGTAACTGCATTTGGAAGGGAATCTGTAAAATTATAAATATGGATGTTCAACCTTTATAGAATAGAGTGCTTTGGAATAGTAATTAGTTATTTGTAATGAGTATGGGTTGTAGTGGAACCCTCTGATACTTGTACGTTTTTATTTGTTTGATCTGTTTGATAGATTTTAGAAATAATTATGTTTTCATCACCCCACTTGGTCATTAAAATGCAAGACTTGATACCAAAATGTTGTTGCTCCACAGGCTTATGTTCAACAGCTGGAAAGTAGTCGTTTAAAGCTGACCCAACTGGAGCAAGAGCTTCAGCGAGCTAGGCAGCAGGTAGGGTGCAATTATTCCTTGGAATTGGTTTATGTTCTACTTTTTTGTGAAAACTTTGCCAACCTATGCTCATATTCAATTTAAACTCAAATCTCTGGTTTATTCCTGCAGGGAGTCTTTGTATCAGGTTCAGGTGATCAAGCGCATTCAATGAGTGGAAACGGTATCTTTTTTTCTAAAATATGTTATTCATTCTACTAGCTTTAATATCAAAATATCTATAATTTGTGCCTTATGTAGTACCAAACTATTTCAGGAATGTTTAAATTTCTCATCTGTTACATGAGATAATCCATAACTATGTTTTTTTACAGGGGCCATGGCATTTGATGTAGAATATGCAAGGTGGCTGGAAGAGCAGAATCGACAAATGAATGAGCTAAGAGCAGCTGTAAATTCTCACGCAGGTGATACAGAACTCTGCATGATTATCGATGGTGTAATGGCTCATTATGATGAGATATTTAAGCTGAAGGCCAATGCAGCTAAGGCTGATGTCTTCCATTTGTTGTCTGGCATGTGGAAAACACCAGCTGAGAGGTGTTTCCTATGGCTTGGTGGTTTTCGGTCATCTGAACTCCTCAAGGTCAGCTGATTGTGACCCTTTAGTTTATTGTTCTAATGGTTTGTTGAAAGATATTATGGCTTTTCTAAGCACCAGTTTTTCATTGTAATTTTAAACTATTGGAGAGAGAGAGACATTGAGTTGAGACCTTGTATTTCTGAGACAACATGGATACTTTATTTATATTGAGAAGATGAAATCAATACAATAAATAGAAGAAATTTGATTTCATCTGACAATTTTTTATTATATAGGATCTGCTCCTTATTTCTATAATTATAATAGTAATGTATAGATAAAAATCTCCTACAGTTTTTTTTTTGGAATATTATAAGATACCGAACTTGTCTTAACCTGAAAGTTAGGTAAAAGAGAATACATGCATTAAGGCTTGACATTTTTCATCTATAATTATGGTTGCTTTCTGACATTGCTGGTTGATGTAGAATTTAAAATGTTGGACTTAGGATTCTTATTATTGTGCTAGGAGTTTTATGATGTTAGGACTTTAAGACTGTTAATATATTTGTATTACACTTGCTAGAATATTAGTATAAATTTGTTTGTTTACATACTCCGCCAATAACCAATCATTATATCATCATATTTGTATCATTCAGATTCCTATTACTCTCTTCTGTCCTTTTATATATGTTTCACATATTAGCTTGTCACTGGATGTTTCTTCAGAATTTAGTTTGATTGTCCCAAATGAGTATTTTGGTCATCTCTTCAAATTTTAGTTCTTGAATAGGGTCCATAGAGGTGTGAAGTCATTGTATGATAAAGTGAATTTTTATTTGTGAGGTCTAGAGGCACTTAGTAGTTTGACTAGAGTGGCATGAATTTGGTTGCAGCTGCTGGTAAATCAGTTGGAACCTCTGACGGAGCAGCAGTTAGTGGGTATCACCAACTTGCAGCAATCTTCTCAACAGGCAGAAGATGCATTGTCTCAGGGCATGGAAGCATTGCAGCAGTCCCTTTCGGAGACATTATCCACAGGATCACTTGGCTCCTCTGGCTCATCAGGGAATGTGGCTAATTACATGGGCCAAATGGCTATGGCCATGGGCAAATTAGGGACCCTTGAGGGGTTCATTAAGCAGGTAAACTCTTCTTACTCACATATGAACAATCAATTGAAGTGAGTTGTTAATTTGTGTGGTGGTGATTTGAAGGCTGACAATTTGCGGCAACAAACACTGCAACAAATTCATCGGATATTGACAACTCGGCAATCGGCTCGTGCACTGCTTGCAATACATGACTACTTTTCTAGGCTGCGTGCTCTCAGCTCTCTTTGGCTTGCTCGCCCAAGAGACTGACTCATTAGTCTTACTCATGTTACTTTTTCACTAAGTTTAATCTGCAAACTCAGTTCTGTATTTTGTTTATTACTAATGTAACAACATTGTCCATTGTAACTCACTTTAAGAGATTACATTATTTTACACAAAATACTTGGAAGTGCTTGGTCTCAAATTTACTTCTTTTTAATATTTATACTTTTATTCTTCACTAATTATTGGAAAATAAATATCTAAAAAAATATGTTTTATTTCATTTATATTTATAAGGCAAACGTTACCTAGTATCATATGTAATAGACTAACAAAATACTAAATACTTTTAGAAAACGACAGCCACCTGTTCCTTAAATTATTCTAATATTGTTCAAACCTGTTACTTCCCTGTCCCTGTTTCTGTGGAATGGATCTAGAATATTTTTCTTGTCACATGTTTTAAGATCATAAAATTTAACAGTGTAAAAGTAAATTGAGGCCATGTAACTTTGTTTTATTAGTTAAAAATTTATTTAATTTTTCTGGCTGGATTTGATAAATAAATCTATTATAAGATTTTGGGAGTGTTATAAATGGTAACAATTGATCTTGGGAATCCTCACATGCCCAGAACGCATGCATAACATCGCACGTCCTTTCTCTTTGGAAACACCCAACAAAGAAAAAGGAAAACGATAGAATCTAAATCAAGTTTTCAGGGATTGTCCAAAATTTGCAATACCCAATACTCATTCCTCAGTGTGACCCATTCACAATTGGTGAATCTCACTGTTTCCCCGTTGAATTGGATCACCCCATCGTGAATTTAGTAATTTGTTATTATTATCATTATTATTTAGGGTTTAGATTAGGATTATTAAAAAATTGGGAGAATGACGATAACGAGAATGCAATCGGCGCCAGGAAGCTCAGGGTATTTGGATTTGTATCCTGACCGAAAAATCTCGTTTTTTAAGAATCCTTATATTCTGGGACTCACTGCTGTCGCTGGCATTGGTGGCATGCTTTTTGGCTACGACACTGGTACCTCATTTCTCCATTATTCTAATATTGTGCTTTTCGTTTTCTTACTAGGCTTTCATAGCTTTTCAAATTATTTATACAATAACTCCTGTCCACCTTTTCAGCATTTTTTGTTGTGCTTAATTCATCACTTTTCTAATTTGTCTTCCATGGTTCTTGTACCAAGTTTGCTTCCACTTTTGTTATGTGTCAATTTTGTTGTATACATTTTTTTAATTCTGATACTGTAGGAATCACTCATATGATTTTGTCCATATCTCTTCCACATATTCCTACTGAATAAGCATCCTCAATGATAAGAAGTTCATCCAAGTTGGCTCAATTTTTTAAGTGCACAACTTGATACCAACCAACAAGTACATTTTATGCATCGCTTACATTTTTAATTTAAATCAAGATAAAAATAACTTTCAAATTTAATTGTTATATATTGACATTCTGAATTTTGTTCTACTACCAACTAATCATAACTCATCATTGATACTGAATATAATTTTTTTTATACAGTTAACTAATTAAAAGAAAATTGTAATCGGTTTTAAAGTAGTCATTATAAAAATTAAAATTATAATGTTACGTTATTCTAATTTAAAATGTCTAAAAAATTAAAAATAATAATGGCAGAGTTTAAATAGTTAAGATTTGATAGTAAAATTAAAAGAAAAATAAAGCTGATGTGGAGAGCTTACAATTTTAGTGTGAATGCAATTTTAATGAAAAAAAACTTAAATAGTAATGAAAATTAAAAAAAAAATGATAATTTGAAAAATATGTATTGGATACATATGTGTACTAAAGTGTAAATTGTTATCATTTACAAGTTTTATGGCTTCTAATTACTACAATTAAATCTACAAGCAAATGTTCCTACTGACTTAGGATTATAGAAAATTGTACGTTATTGGCCACATCACTTTGATTAGTCAAGAAGGCCTTTCTTCATTCACTTGCTAATTGCCAAAATAATGTTAGTCGAATCTCAATGTTCGGAAATGGAATTGAATTCTCAATTACATTAGATGTAGTGTGGCTGACTATGTTTTTGAAAACGTCCTTGTCCCCTATCTTAATGTCCAAGTTATTTTCTTTGTAGCTGCGTAACATTCATTTTGTCACAGGTGTGATATCAGGAGCACTTTTATATATTAAAGATGATTTTGAACCGGTTAGACAAAGTAATTTTCTTCAGGTACGATTAATCCTTGTGATCTTCCGAGGTAATTGAATTCAGACTTTACAAGCAGACATTCATGTATGATGTATATGATATGATGTGATGTGCAGCTATTTACAAGTTAAACTAAGTGTTGGATTTATAATTTAAGGTTATAGAGATCCATAACTGAATCAGAAGCAACAATTATGGAGTAATTAGGAGTTTATGCCTTTGATTGCATGTAAATGAATTGGCAGGAAACAATAGTGAGCATGGCAATTGCTGGTGCAATAGTTGGAGCAGCAGCAGGTGGATGGATAAATGATGCTTATGGACGAAAGAAGGCCACTCTGATTGCTGATGTGATATTTATTTTAGGAGCAATTGCCATGGCAGCTGCAGCAGATCCTACTGTTCTCATTTTGGGACGTTTTTTGGTTGGTTTGGGTGTGGGTGTTGCATCTGTTACGGCTCCTGTGTACATTGCAGAAGCATCACCATCCGAAATAAGGGGTTCATTAGTGAGCTCAAATGTTCTCATGATAACTGGTGGACAGTTTCTTTCCTACATCGTAAATCTTGCTTTTACACGGGTAAATAATCAATTACTTTCAACTTATGTTCTGATCCTTTGCATTGTGTTCGAATCACTCACAACATACAAGTTTTTACTCAATAACCAGCTAGAATAGAATATAGTTTTCTTTGTGCTACTCTATTCAACCAGGTTCCCGGGACATGGCGATGGATGCTGGGAATTTCAGCTTTGCCAGCAGTGATTCAGTTTTTTCTCATGCTTTTTCTACCCGAATCCCCAAGATGGCTCTTTATGAAGGTTCAAACAGCTGGAACATTCCTCTGCTCTTCTCAGTAGTTGTGATGTGTTATTTTGTGATCTTGTGCATTCCATGTGCAGAACAGAAAGAACGAAGCTGTTGATGTGCTTTCCAAGATCTATGACATCGATCGCTTGGAGGATGAAGTTGATTTCTTAACGGCTTTGTCAGAGCAAGATCGCCAGAGAAGGAAGAACATAAAATTTGGGGATGTTTTTAAATCAAAAGAAGTCAAACTGGCATTCCTTGTTGGAGCTGGGCTTCAGGTAAAATAAAATATATTAACTTGGAGGCTCTATCAGAAGCAAAGAAAAGCCATTTTACTTTACCAACCTTTCGGATGGTAGTAGATGTGAAGAAGAGTCTCTTGTTAACATTTCTCTTTTGATTAATATTTTAAGCCTGCCACTGTATGATAGCATTCACCAATTCATCTCTCTATTTTCATTCTAAGAAGTATCACCTTTTGTGATGTCTTGTTCCTGATGAATGAAATCCACCATCTGTGACAAGTCTTTTCTTACAGTTTAATTGTTATCAATTCTTGAATTCATGCTAGAATAAGTTAGACAATTAAAATTAGAAAGCCTTCCAATTTTTTCTTCTTTGAAAGTGTGGATGTAAATTGTAAAGTTAATATATTAACATCACTGCATTCCATTACATGACATGCATGCAAGTGAAATATGCTTTCTAACATGATTGTGCAGGCTTTCCAGCAGTTCATTGGTATAAATACAGTGATGTACTATAGTCCAACAATTGTCCAAATGGCTGGCTTCCACTCTAACGAGTTGGCTCTTCTGCTGTCCCTTTTAGTTGCTGGCATGAATGCCACTGGAACAATTCTTGGCATATACCTAATAGATCATGCAGGGCGCAAGAAGTTGGCTCTTTCTAGCTTAGGAGGGGTATTTGCATCTTTGATCATCTTGTCTGTGTCATTTTTCAACCAATCATCAAATGAACTGTATGGATGGCTTGCTGTGTTGGGTTTAGTCCTATACATTGCTTTTTTCTCCCCAGGGATGGGGCCTGTGCCATGGACTATGAACTCAGAGATATATCCTGAGGAATATAGAGGAATCTGTGGGGGCATGTCAGCCACTGTGTGTTGGGTTTCAAATTTGATTGTGTCTCAGAGCTTTCTTTCAGTTGCAGAAGCCATAGGGACAGGTTCCACTTTCTTGATTCTTGCTGGTATTACAGTCATTGCCTTTCTATTTGTGCTACTATATGTTCCAGAGACAAAAGGATTGACCTTTGATGAAGTAGAACTGATATGGAAGGAGAGAGCATGGGGCAAGAACACTGACTCACAGAACCTTCTTGCTGAGGGAAGTCAAAATCAATCTTAGGAGTGAGGGATCAAAATAAATCTGTAGTGTCATTAGAAGAAAGCTGTTTCATCAGTGCACGTGAAATAAAGACAAAAAGCATTTGAAATAATTAAAAGACAACTTTTATTTAAAGTTTGTTTTAATTAACATTGATAATTTTATTGTTAACATTGAAAAGTTTAATCAGGAACATCTTTAGCCTAAAATCTTCACTTGTTTTATTTAGTTTTTACAAGATGATGTACTAAGATTGCATTAAAGATAAACAACTTGGAGGATCACCAGTTATGGTAGAAAAACTCATGAATATAATATCTCAAGAAGAATTATTATTTTATATCCTTAAATTCTTAACACTTTAAAAATTAAATTTGTGGGATCAACAAAAGAGTTACTTTAGATTGCATAATAAGATCTACCATTAGAATATAAAAATAAATAAATTAGATCTTGTATTTTATATCTGTCAAAATATAATGTAAGAACTCAATATAATACATTTCCTAAAAATGTTCTAAAATTGAAGTTATTAAACATATAAGTAAGGTAATAATTCCTCACATGTGATATTATAAAAAAAAAAAAAAGAGTTAAACTAAATTGTTAATGTGTGATTTGGATTGAGATTTTATTTTATTTAAAATTTGATTTTTAAAAAAAGTTTAGCCAAAGAGCCGTTGGAGTTAGTTTATAATTAATTAATTTAACTTATTGAAAGCTCATTCCAAGACTTGAAATTATCTTATAAGCTTTCATCAACTTATTTTCATATGTTTTATAACATGGCTTATGAAAGTCATGCCAGGGAAATAATTTGACCCTGAATCGAATTCTCCAGTAACAAAATGGGCTCCCTCTCCCTTTTCAAAATGGGAAAAAATAAATAAATAAATTGACACATTAATATCAGATAATAGTGTGTTAAAAGAGAGAATGTAAAAAAATAAAAAAATAAAAAGGGAGAGAGAGAGAAATTGTAAGATAAATATTATAAAAAATAAAGTCTAAAAGATAAAAATTATTTTTATTGATTGGTGAGGAGAAGATAACTAAAAATTTTACCTTCCACACGTTTATTTTTTTTGCCCTACAGCACATGCACATGTGTTTGTATAATTATAACAAATTATTACGAAATTATATTCCTGGATTGTATGAATATTGGTATATAATATTACAAATTAACATGCTTTTATTCATTATCACAATTTTCATATGTATTTTATCTTAAAAAAATATAACTTTATATTTTTGATTAAATAAAGTCATATTAAATATAGTACAAATAAAATGAGAGAATTTTTCTTTTATAGATTCCTGAACTAATTTTCAATATAATATTGTGAATCACAATAGAATATTTGTTCTCTTATATATTATTACTTTAGAATTCTTTCACGTTATATAATAACTTTTTTTCATTTAAGATATTTTTTCAACATTTTAAATTATTTCTTAGTTTATTTATTACATTATGATTTAATATAGAATTAAAGTCTTTTTAAACTTAAAAAAAGTTTTACAAACAGCATTAATAATTTTAATAGGTGAAATTGTTACAGCCTAGTAGTTTAATGTAAAAGAGAAAAGGAAGTAAGTAGATTTGATAGAAAGAAGAGTTCAATGTTTAAACTGAGATGGTTTAGTGTTGAAAGTGGATTAGAGTGGGGAAGGTGCATGAGTAGTGTCAGAGTCAGATGATAAGAACAGCGAAGAGATAATTGGAAATAACAATATAAGAAGTGGACCCACCAAACAACAACATGCCATGGATTGGAATGTCGAATGAATTCTAAGTGTTTGTGATTTGGTCTCACCCTCATCTGGGTGGATCAAGTTTCAACCTTTTTGGGCACAGCAAGCACGCCAACATGACCATCACCACGATACCCCATTCCATTCCGGGAAGCTCAGGGTATCTGGACATATACCCAGAGAGGAAAGTCTCCGTCTTTAAAAACCCTTCCATTCTAGGACTCACTGCTGTGGCTAGCATTGGTGGATTGCTCTTTGGCTACGACACAGGTACCTTCTTCCACATCAATTTATTCTCATCTTATTTTTGGATATGTTTTTTCTTCACCCCAGAATCACCTTTTATTGCATTGCAGGTGTTATATCAGGGGCCCTTCTCTATATTAAAGATGACTTTGAGGCCGTCAGAGACAGCAATTTTCTACAGGTACTATACCAATACATATCTCCTTATTCAATCTTTTTCTCAGTCCTATAGGTACTCCTACATTTTGAATGAAACCTCAGGGTGGTTATGTATAACAAAATGAAATTTATATATGAAATTCAAATGGGTGAATTCTCATTGGATCTGTCTAATTGTATTGAGTTGCAGGAAACAATTGTGAGCATGGCAGTGGCGGGTGCAATTGTTGGGGCAGCAGCAGGTGGTTGGATTAATGATGCTTATGGAAGAAAGAAGGCAACCATCATTGCAGATGTAATCTTTACCCTGGGAGCAATTGTCATGGCGGCTGCACCGGATCCTTATGTTCTCATACTTGGCCGTGTTTTTGTTGGTTTAGGTGTGGGCATAGCTTCTGTTACTGCTCCTGTTTATATTGCAGAATTGTCACCTTCAGAAATAAGGGGAGCATTAGTAAGCACAAATGTGCTCATGATAACTGGTGGACAGTTTCTTTCCTATCTCATAAATCTTGCTTTTACACAGGTTCTTTTTCCATTCTTTGTTTTTATCCACTTCTCATGAAATAGCAATAATATCAATTATCCAGCGCAGTTTTGTTTCCGATTTAACAAGTTCATGCACAATAAAGGGTAAAATTCAGTTTCTTCCGTGTGAGTTGGAGATTTTTCCACCAATGATTTGAACTCCATCACTCCTCTTTTCACTTTTCTCCAATATAGTTAGTATTTCTTCTTGTTTACCACGTACATTTCTAATGGAATCAACATGTGAAATCGTGGACATCTCTAACCCCCTCAATATACAGAAAAAGAAAATAGGCATAGCAGAGTCCACTACGGGGGAAATGTTTTAGCTCAAAATATCATGTTCTTGTTTCTGAGTTGAGGGTATTGTTTCAATGACTGCCCGTATTCTTAATCAAGCAGGTCCCAGGAACGTGGAGGTGGATGTTGGGAGTTTCGGGTGTGCCAGCAGTAGTTCAGTTTTTGCTTATGCTCTTACTGCCTGAATCCCCCAGATGGCTCTTTATAAAGGTTGTATAATTGTTTTATGTCTAGGTTCGAAACCTATTTCGTTTATATAAATCTTTTGTTTCATGCTCAGAATAGGGAAGAGGAAGCTATTACTGTGCTAGCTAAGATCTATGACTTTGCTCGTTTAGAGGATGAAGTTAATTTACTTACTGCTCAGTCAGAGAGAGACCACCAAAGAAGGGATAATGTCAGATATCGGGATGTTTTCAAATCAAAAGAAATTAGACTCGCATTTCTTGCTGGAGCCGGACTGCAGGTAAGAAAAACTTTATATTTAGAGGCAATGTGGTGTCAAAAGAGACTTATGACTACATTAGTCAGTATCCTTAGTCTTGTATGGTCCTTTATTTCTTTTTTCCCAAAATAGAAAAAGCAAAAGGAAAGAATAAATTAATATGCTTTCAATAGTTTATATTGCTACAATGAATTGTTTGATGCGGGAGAAAATGGGATGTCATCTTTGTGGTTTCATTATTCTTTGGTTGTTGGCAGTTATTCAATGCAATGGATCAGTCGTGACATATTGAGAGATTATGTTCTTACTTTGAGCATGCAAAATGAAATGTGTTCTTATATGATCCAATAATTGTACAGGCATTTCAGCAACTGACAGGCATCAACACAGTGATGTACTACAGCCCAACAATTGTCCAAATGGCTGGCTTTCACTCCAACGAGTTGGCTCTTCTTCTCTCTCTCATAGTTGCTGGTATGAATGCCGCCGGAACAGTTCTTGGCATTTACCTTATTGATCATGCAGGGAGGAGAAAATTGGCTCTATTTAGCTTAGGAGGGGTAATAGCATCTCTGGTGATCTTGGCCTTGTCATTCTTTAACCAATCATCTGGGAGTGGTTTGTATGGGTGGCTTGCAGTTGTTGGTTTGGCGCTATACATTGCTTTCTTCGCCCCAGGGATGGGACCTGTGCCTTGGACGGTTAACTCAGAAGTATACCCTGAAGAATACCGAGGGTTATGTGGAGGCATGTCTGCTACTGTGAATTGGGTCTCAAATCTCATTGTGGCACAGTCATTTCTGTCGGTTGCTGCAGCTGTAGGCACTGGTCCTACTTTCTTAATTATTGCCATTATTGCTGTGCTTGCCTTTGTGTTTGTGCTTGTCTATGTTCCTGAAACCAAAGGGTTGACGTTTGATGAAGTGGAGCTGTTATGGAAGCATAGAGCTTGGGGCAACAACCCTGAATCTGCTCAAACCCTTCTTCACAATGCAAATCATTCCTAGTAATGCAAAACCATCTACCACGGTTCTTGTCTATATATATATCGTTGTGCAATGATTCAGTATATGCTACACTCATAGTATACATTATTTTTTACACTGTATATTAGTTTTGATGCCACAAGTTGTAATGCATTATTTTCTTTCTATGGCAACCTAAAGAAAAGAGGATTCTTTTGTGTTAAAAGTGTTGCTGTATGACAACATAAGATGGTGCCTCTTTTGTTCGTGTGCGTCGATAGTAATATACGAATACGATAATAGGGTCATATAATGGACCTTGTCCATTTGGGACGCGTAATGGATGACGTCATCAAGTGAAGTAGTTATTTAATAAAAACACTTGGAACACGTTGCACTCTTCTCCTGGTTAGGATCCAAACACGTGCTCATCATCTTCTTGTGGTGTGAATGCCTTGCACATGGTCAAAATGACGTGTAATTTGTTTATCTTCTTTATTACCAATTCCAAATCATTCAATAGTTTGTTCTAGAAAGAAAAAATTATTAATACTTTTCAGTGCTCTTTCTCGTAGAAACAATTTTATAAGTTGAGATTTCTCTTACAGTAATTGTTTATTGTATTATCTATTATCTGTTTTACAAAATAGTCTTACTTGAGTAAAAAATATAAGCCATGTGGCAAATTAATATTTTAAACTCTCTTTCCATGGTGATAGAGAAAGGTTACTTCACCTGCCTCAATTATCTCTCTTTTCTCAGTCTCTTTCTACAAAATTCAAAATTTCATATACATAAAAAAGGGTTGTCATCGTAAGTTAATTAATTGGGAGAAATTCTGAAAATTTGTACAAATTGTTGACAAAATTAACTTCACTAGCTAATAAACAAAATTCCTTAATTGATGATAAAAGCCTAATTACAGCAATTGGTTTTTCTTTCTTTGGTCATATTTTTTTGTACAAGAAATATTTTCCGTAATAAATCCATAATATGATATTAATCAGGTCGCCCCCACGCAGCAGCTAATAGGAAGATTGCAAATCTGAAATAAAATGTCTTCCATTTGGTTTATCAACAAAGACAGAAAGCATTTGGATCCTAGTTTTTCGAGGGTGGAAAAATTTTTAAAATAAAAAATAGCACTAAAATATAATAGAAGAGTGAACAGAATATGAACAAATAATAGGGACCTAGCAATTGTAATAATATTTCTCAGAAGATAGTTAGGTCCTAATCTGCTTTTCTTATACTTTCTCACTCCTTTCACAGTTATCGAATCAAGCAATCAACTTATCGGAATATTAAGGATTTTTTATAAAATTAATTTCCATAGAATTATTTTTAAATTATTGTCTAATTAAAAGGTTTATTTGAATGAATTATTTTACATTGAATTATATTGTAATAAAGATAGTTGAATAAGCTTGTGGATGTGTTATTGAGTGATGGGGACTGGCCACGTGGGTTGTTGGCCTGTTCTTGTCCTACTCATTGCCACCAATAATACACTTCCCCCATCTCATGTCATACCAATGCCATCATACATGCATACATACATCCATCCACACATCAATCATCCTCATTCTAAAACATCTTCATTCATATTTATTACTTCTAAATACTTTTATTGTTTCTAACATTATCATTCAAAAATTCAAGCATAACTTAAGGACTGCAACTGCAACAGCGGTGTTAATTTAATGACCAAAGCTGAATTGCTCATTAATTCTTCATTGCTTTAAGTGTATATCACATTTAAAGATGAACATATTTTTGTCTTCTGATAGAAATCAAACTCAGATGGATCCGTTACACATCAGTCATACAACAGTTACTTGATGGAAAGCAAAGCAAGATTGTTCCTTTACACTTTTAAGACTGTTATATTTGAGGGGTAGTAATTAAAAGGTTATCACAAACACACTACGACAACATTAATTTTACGCCAGATTTTATGGTATCTGTCTGATTCAGTTTGTGGAGACTCCACCTCATCCCATGTATTATCTATTCCTCCTGTTTCCGAAAGATGAAAGTGTCTCTCCAACAAAAAAGAACAAACATTGTAGTTCATTTTCATGCGGGTTTCATTAAATTCTGATGCATGTACAAACTTACAAATTGTCTTCACTTACTGAATTTTATACAGACCCACATGTTGATCCTCAATCAGACACTTCAAGAGGGTTTAATCCTCCCTGTCTAGAATCAGACACAATGCAAATTGCAAAGGCTGTGTAGCTCTCTAATGTATGCCACTTATTCTACAAAGTTTGGTCGTGGAAGCGTACACAATACACACCAACACTTTAGTCCATTTCCTAACCACTCTTTTTTTTCTAATTGAATTGAATATGGTTTCCCTGTTGTAAATTATGCAGATTCCCGTGCTCTTGGTGCACCTGTAAAGGGAAGAAAAGACATGATCAACTGTTTCATTTGTTGGTTTTTTCCGAACTCTTGTTCGGATTATTGACTTTGAGATTGGTTTAATGCATGGCACCGTGGATGATTGCAATCATTTTGACAACTGTTGGTTACAACAAATGTGAAATACAAGAAAAGAAAGAAACACTTTTTTTTTCTATCATGCACAATAAATAAAAACTTTTAGTGGTGAATTTATATATGGGTTAGTACCATACTCCGTCTGAAAAACTAGATGGGAGTAGATGAAGAAAACCCTGTGCATATGTAGACTTTAAAAAAAGTTGGGTTTGATTTGTCTGTTTCAATAATTTGCCGTGATTTGTCTTGATTGTTTGATCCCCTCACATGCCTATTCCTTGAATGGAATTGATGCAAACAAAAGCAGGGGACCCACCCACCTTCCACACACCCCACTTCATCAAAATTTCTCTTTCTTTCCCTCTCAACTCCACCTGTCCACTTTCACCATTTTTCTTCGTTTTCTTAAATCCATGTATAAATCTGTGTATAGTTGAGGTGGAGAAAACATATTATACGTTGAAAAACCTTATAAAAAAAGGCTTGGTGATATGGATTATGGGATTGTTTAGAGATTTAGCAGTATCTTTTAAATAAATCTCATATAATACGTTGAATACAGAAGGTTCTGTAATCTGGGGTCTCGCACTTGCATTAAAATACCCAAAGAAAAAAAAAGAAATTTTTTAAGAAAGATGAGTTGGAATATATGGGTGGGGATGAGATGATGGTGATGGGCATGGGCATGGGATGATGATGAGATGGAATTTGGGAATAGATAAATAGCGGTTGGGAGAGGAGAGAGAAGAGAGAAGAGAGTTAAGATGGAAAAGCAGAGAGAAGAAGAGAGAGAGAGGAGCGGAGGAAGGAGGGTGGAGAAGAAGGGGAAGAAGAAGCAGAAGCAGGTGCTGTTGGAAGGGTACGTGGAGGAGGATCTGGCCAGAAGCAAGAGTCTTTCGGACGAGGATCTGGAGGAGTTGAAGGGGTGTTTGGATCTGGGATTTGGGTTCAGCTACGACGAGATTCCGGAGTTGTGCAACACTCTTCCAGCTCTGGAATTATGTTATTCCATGTCTCAGAAATTCATGGATAACTCTCCCCCTCCGCCTCATTCACTGTCTTCATCCATTGCCAATTGGAAAATCTCAAGCCCCGGTGACCACCCGGAGGATGTGAAGGCCAGGCTCAAGTTCTGGGCGCAGGCTGTGGCCTGCACCGTTAAGCTCTGCAGCTGAGAATCCTTTGAGCGATTCCTTCATTGATTTACCTGGAGACGAAGATGCGATCGATGATGGGTGGAGGGACCTAACCGGAGATGGAGGGTTCTGTTTGTTTTCGGCTTTCAGCTTTCAACTGTCAGAGTAACCCTAACCCTCACTTAACAATCTTCACAGCCTTACCTAGGCACAGGCACCATCTTGTCACTTGTTAATTAAGATTATGTTTCAATAAAACTTTGTCTTCTATGTTTCGGATCTTTTCATGTTCATCTTCTGTTAACTCGATTCAAACCAACCCTACATAATGTTTTCTGTGCAGTGGTTATATATATATAAGCAACGACGGTTAGAGCTTCGGCAACTACTTGTTGCATCACCGTTAGGTAACTAACCTAACTGCACTAACGTCTTTTCGCTGTTCGCTAATTAACCCTTGCGCATCTGAAATCAGTGTGTGTGTGTGTGTTGTCGCTTAGATGGTGGAGCGAGGAAAAACCAGGTGAAGTGAAGCCATTGGCATTGCTCCCAGATTTTCCTTGTTTTAGTTTTCTGGTTATTCGTACAAGTTGGAGACTTCCAAACTAATCACTCTATAAGTAAGCAGTTGCAATTCCAATAACTGAAAGTATAAATGAATTTTACAAATCGTCTCCTTGATAAGCTTATGTAACGAGTGTATCATGAGCAGTGACCAGAATCTGTGAGAAACGACAAGAATTCGTCACGAGACGGTTCACGGATGTTCATTTGATAGGAGTTCGCCTTTTCAGACAACGAACTGATTCGATGTTGTGAGCTTTTGTACATAAATGTCTGAGGAAATGAGAATGATTTGGCGTTTCACGTGATGAATAGTAAGTTAGAGCAAATTAAGAGGAACTGTTGTTATTATTGTTATGTCGATTTATATATATATATATATATATATATTATTTAGTTATTGTTATGTGGATACGTGATAGATGGCGTATCCAGCAGGTACTTGGAAACAGAGAGATGGCAATTCAGATCAGAGAAACTGAGTCACTCACAAGACCCAACAACTGTTTGTTATGGTCGTATTACAGGGACCATTTATGGGTGTTTGATTGAAAACATGGTTTCAAACTAAACAAATGTTTTTCTTATTCAACCAATAAATTAACAGTGACGGACAAGCAAAAACAACTTGTGTTTATCCGCTGTTGTAATGATTTTCATAGAAGAGCGTGCATGCTATGTAGGAAGAACTTGATTAGATCACATGCTGCCTCAATTAACTTTGTCAGCATCCACTTTTATATCAGATTATGTCTGAATCCCGTTTCATATGATTCTACCAGCCATCATTTTGTCTGTGAACCACCATTTTACTATTGTTTTTTCCCTTATTTCCTTTCTTCTTCAAGTCTGAGTCTTTTGAGAGTGGACAGTGCAAAGAGCTGGAACAATGGGTTTCCCGCAAGTTATAGGTCCAGCTTCTGCGCTAAAAAGTGAAAACAAAATTCAAATCATTAACAAGCAAGTATGGATAGACAGTGGCATGTTGAATGGGTTACTTTAATATAATAATTAGTTAAATGGAGGAACAGAACAGACATATCATATCTTAAATGTGCACCACCACATGATTGAAGAATCTACAGGAAAAGATAAAGATTATGAATAGAACTTTGTTCAACCAAACATCGTGGATTTGATCCTTCGGAATATGCGAAACAAAAAAGACCTAAAGAAAAAACAGCTGAGGTGGTAAGTCATCTGCCTAATTTCCTATAGCAAGACAAGGTGGCATCATCCATGACAGCTGCAAATAACAAACAAAGAGGACCAAACATGTAACCATTTTGTTGGTGCATATCAACATGCAAGGTTTTACTCAAACTGATCACAATAACACTGCAGGGTCCGCTGAATCCATCTCACTATTGGAACATACAACACCAACAACAAAAAATGTCTCATGTCCCTCCTCAAACACTTACATCACAGACGTGAATTTTAGAGCAAGCAAGACCATCATATACCACCCAAGGAATCTATATGATTAGTTTGACATAAACGATTGGATTCAAACACGAGCCTATACTATATTATCAGATTAAGAAAAATATTACTTTTCCTTCAATTTTGCTTTCAAAGGAAGTGGACTAGATATTAAAACCGAAAAACGTGAACCAAGGCATGCTTACGCTATTCAAAGGCATGGGCTTGAGCTTGAAAGCGAGGAAATGGCTAAAAGGGTTGAGAGCACGGTGATAAAGGTAGTGTCTGTAGAGGTTCCTGTAACACTTGGAAAGACGCTTGAGATTGTCGAAACGGCGTTTCAGAAGTTCAGGGCGAATAAGGATTTTATGCAATCTTATATAATTAAATTTTCTTTGTTTAAATAATTAATGTGATGTTATGCAATCTTTGTTTAAATAATTAAAATTTTCTTCCCTTTATTATTCTCAAAAATATGATTTTATTTCTTTTCTAATTGTGTTTTTTTATTTAGTACATATATCAACTTTTCTTTTGTTCATGTAAACGTAAGGATTTTATAGTTATTCGTCTTTTGGAATACAATTTCATTTCTTTCTTTTTAAGAAAAGTTAACTAGAGAAGATTATAAACGGTGTTTCATTTTCTAGAAAAAAAAAATTAGGAACTCAAACAGGTTTAAAAATAATAATAAGTTTGTACGTATATATAGAAGGAATTAGCAAATTCACACTTATTTAATCACTATTATCATATTCTATCTATTATACCCTGTTTGTCTTCATAATATTACATTCAGTTACACTTAAGCATGAATTTTTTTATTTTTAAAGTTTCTAAACCTTTTAATTGTAATATTACATTCAATTAATAATTTCATACACACCATGATACATACCTGTCAAATATTCAGCCTAATAATAAAAGAGCAACACCGTCGTTTTACCAAAAAGCAATAGAAAACCACACTGTGTAAATGAAATAAAACTGAAGTTCATTCAATTTTTATCTGAATAATATCCATTCTTACGTTACACTTTTCTTATGATGATGCCCAACTAACACTGAGACTCACTCGTCACTGCTAAGGATCTAAAAAACTTCGCATTTCATTAAATATATTTTGTCGCAATATTTAAACAGAAGACGTTTCGCAACAAATACTAAAACAGAATGAATGTAAATTCCACACACCCACTACCTCACGCCAAAGAAAAAAGGAAAACAAAAAAGAATTAGTTAAATTCATGCTCACGTGTACTTTTTTTAAATTAAAAATAAATTTATCTTACTTTTTTTCTTAAATACCTGTAAAGTTCTGCTTACACAAATGACTAAATATAAAACCAAGTAATTTATTATAATATAAACAACTTATTATTCCTTAATCACGTAAAAGAAAACTTCAAGACCGAGAGTATATCGAACAGCTGAGACAAAACAACGCACGTAAATATGATATTTCCCATTGCTTTATATGCACGCCAATACCGTTTTCTACAAAGGGAACTCCCTTTATTTCCCTGTAATTTCATAGAGATGAAATGCCAAAATCATGTAATAAATGTAAATAATAACACAATAATTCTTCTAGCCCAGGATAAGGTAAATACACCATCAAAGCAAATTGAGAAAGAGAAATAAAATGTCCAAGATTAAAAAAAATGTAGTACAAGTGAATCCACATTGATATGCCAAAAGCTCTTGCGAAGCCATTCTCTATGCTCTATCAAAATCTTGAGTAGCTGAAAGTCATGGCTTGTTCACCAGCTCCTGAAGTCAAGATTCCATGCCTTTCTTCATGAACCAAGTAGAGAGAATCCCATCAGAGGAAAGCTAGCTATCCCAGAAAGGCAGAAATAATTTTCGTTTAACTTTATTTTGACTTTAAACTGTGTGACGTGGTCAAATGTTACCAGCAATACCACCAATTTTTTTTTTTTTTTGAAAACTCCTGCAATGATATATACCGAAAATGGTTGGATTTTTCATAGCATAAAAACTGGTCATAAACCTCTAGAAAACGGGATAGTTGAATTGACAAAAAAGTAAGATATTTTATTTGCACTAACACAGGTATAGCTTGGGCAAGAAATGGAGAGAGAACATACAGTAGGTCGATCTAGGAGGGAAGAAGTGGCTGTCTCTCATCATGTACCCCGCGATGAGAGGCCTGTAAATATACATATTAACAACAAAACCTTGCTCAATCACAGTAGAAATTATAAAACAACTCACAATTATAAAACAATGAGATAACGGATTCACACCTCCTCATTTGCTCCAGCTGCCATATTTATAAAGGATTCCTTTGATCTAGAATGAACAAAAGGTATTTGGTCAACCAATCAAAAATACAAATATACAATGATCAGGAAAAAAAATAAAATAAAAGAAAGCATTTGAGTTGTAGAATAATTTTGGAACCCAAAATAAAGTAAAACCCATATCAATGACTCAGCTAACAAGGAAAATCTTGAGATCAGTAAAGAAATTAACAAGTACCTTTGTCTGTCATGAACATCATGCAGTTCAAGCACACCATTCTGATCATCTTTAACTTTTGAAAGTGGTGAAAAGAACTGAAAAGAAAGCGTGAATAGTGTGATACAAAAAGAACCTCATTTTTTAAAAAAAATTGTCAGATACCAACCAGAATGTTCCAAATTCAACTAACCTGGTGCATTGAGATGAATACAATAGAAATGCCGATAACGAAGTTCATTGTTAAAGTATGTCCAAACAGTACAGCAGATGCTATACCAGTAAAGATTGTAGCTACTGTTGATGAGTACTTCTTCAAAATTGTATCTACAACACATTAAATAGGTTATTGAGAGAAGGGATAAATAGCATGTCAATCTGCAAAACATAATTAAAGATAAATTATATTATACCAGCATTTTGTTTTAGCTTCTAATAAACGCAGCATTAAGAACAAAAATGTATGTCTGAATACTGACCTGCATATTTGAAGAAGAAAGAGGATAAAATCCCCTGAGCAGCATTGTTTGCGATCAATAGCATTGTGGCTTTTGAATGACCTTGTAGGATATCAAAGCTGCTAGGCCCTGGAAATTTTAAAACAGAATTGAAATCAGTTAGTTTGAGCATCACAAAAATTAACACCACAAGCCAAAGGTAAAAGGCACAAACAAGCTGCTCTATCAATAGAGATGGAATAAACAAACAGAATTACACCATCACGGATTGTACTATATAATGGAATCAATTTATATGGAAGCGTAATGCAGTGTATAAAAATTACTATTTGTTGCCACATTCACCCTGAAAAACAAAAAGATTTATGACAAAAACAAACAAATACAACATCCCAAAGCACAGAACTGCTCATCACTTTCTGATGATCTGTTTTGAATTAGAAGAATGATTATGAGATAATTAAACCTAATACTTTTAAGCTTAGTGCATCATAAGATGAATTCGTTGATATTAGCAACATCTAATTCCTGATGTTATTTTCATTGCTGCACTCTGAAACCCAGAGAGTGCCTTGGAGTAACGATAACGTTGTTGTCTTGTAACATGGTAATGTATTGTAGTACGAAAATAAAACTCTGCTGATTGTGACTGTAAACATTTAACTGACAAGGACTAAGGTACAGCTTCATCACACCAGACAATAGTAGGAGTTTAATTCACGGGATCACCCTGTTCTTTTTAATTCGTGGAATGAAATGTAAGTGTCCTCTGGTTTTAAAGAATGGAATGAAAGCCAAGAGATTAACCTTGAATTTATATTTTAGCTTTTAGGGAAAATTAATCCTATCTTTTGCTTTATTTTACAAAATTAAACGCATGAAGTTTGCTTTGAGTCTCTTTTTTCTTTTTCTCTCAACATCTTAGAATCATACTTAAAGTGTCCGCCAGTATCCAGAAATTAGACATTTAATTCTCACCTTTGACAATAACAGTCCCAAGTATCCCAAGAAAATTGAATATAGCTCCATATCCATATAAGAATAAGTTCTGTAAATCAAGAAATAGAGAATTAATACAAGTGAGTGATAAAAAATTATAGTTAGAGAATACAAGCAGACTAGCACCATTAAACTGCTGTTCTTAAAACTACACATTTATTCCATTGTCCTCCAGGATGTCAAAATGATTCTTGGAGTTAGTCACTGAGTATTATTGTTAGTTTCTTTCTCCTAAATTTCTGCTAACTTTTTATGCTGATTTTCAAAGAGATCTACTTAAAACCCCATCCAATCCCCAACCTTAGAAGTATAGCCTAAGGCCTCAGTGACCAAGATTAATATAAACTATAAAATTACAATTCAATTCCAATGTATGTCCAAGTGTTCAAAAAATGGGAAATAGTTAATTGTTGGTAAAAAACACAAAAAGGCTGAACTAAAACTAAATAACTCTGTAGATAGCACAGCTTTTGGAGGAAATCATAATTCCCATTCCTTGCAGAAAAACAATTTGAACTCATTTTCAGGACTTAATAAAGATGTAGTCCGATAATGAAAAAAATTGTAATTCCTAATGAGTCACCTGCAGATAAATGCTTGTATCATATTGGCTCTTCAAAGCGTACTCATTATAAACAGAGGCCAATGATGGAACAGTGACCTGAAAAATAATTCCCAGGTTAAAAAATTCAACAAATTAAAGCACAGAACCAATTCTTTAATAAACAAAATTACAGTAATAATATATCAAACAAAAAAATAACAAATCACTTACAAAGATCAATGTATAGAGATATGCACCCATTGTGACAGGAAGACCCAGAGCTGTAGTTCCTTCGGGTAAAGATCTTAACTGATTAACGCTTATACCAATGAGCAAAAGAGCAAGAGCTTCCCACTGTAGTAAACCAATAAATCAAATTTTCAACAAAATGTAAGGAGGGATTTATATAAGGATCACAACTCGCCAAGGTTCAACAGTAAAGACCAAATAATAACATGACAGGACGCACTAACCTGAATGATGGAAAACTGGCGCTTCATAATCACCTTTAGCAAAAGTGCTATTACTAAAACCTGAAACATGCAAAGTCAAGAGAGTACTTTACAAACTAATTCAACTTAACCAAACTATTAATAGAAGAATATGTACAATTGTTTCAAGGAAAAATTGTCAAAAAAATAACAAATAAAAAAAAAGTCAAGACTCGAATATCTGCGTATAAGTAATTGGTTACTTGATAGGTTTCAAGCAGCCATTACAAGAGCTATACCACATGCAATGCATATGCAACTTGTTACTTAGCTGTGAATAATACTGATATTCAATCATTCAGAATAGTGAAATAGAAATTACCTTCAAATTACTTAACATCTTCACTGTAGCAGGGTTAAAATAAAGCTGCATAAAATGTGAAATCAACTTGTAAGTTACCTTAGGTCTGATAATTTCTTAATATGTCACTGAACAATAACAGGTAAGTCATGAACTTTCATCACATGATTCAATTTAAAATAACAGGTAAGTCATGAACTTTCATCACATGATTCAATTTAAAATAACAGGTTACTTTTATAATAATCAATATGATTCTATAATCTCACTGAATATCAAATATATGAGACATACAAGTGATAACTAACAAACCAATATTCCTGAAAAATCAGTAATCCTAGTATTAAAGAAAGCAACGAGCAATCCATCGTGCTTTTTTAATAACTTCAGGTATCTATCTTTCTGATTTGGAGAAGTAAACCTACAATATGCACTACCAACATCTATCCACTTACGGCAAAAACCCACGAATTAGAATTGAAGTTACTGATTCTTGAACTTAACATTTTAGCCACAAAAGATAGATCTCTAGTGACAAGCATTTCAGCCTCAATCCTTACATATGCGTTGTTTATGGACTAATTCTACATACCTGCATGATAAACTTCAGATAGTTGTTTATAGCGTACAAAAGTGCAGGAACTGCCAGAAGCACATTGCTACGAGCTGCCTAAAAGAGATAGAATAGCAGATCAAAATAAATATCAAAATCTATTGGAAAAGGCTACATATTGAATTTTGAATTTGTTTAAATTTGGTGATATATGAAGAATAAATACTAAGAAACTTAAAAGCAAGAATAAACAGTGCGCTACAAATGCACTCTAAGGTAAAGCAGTCGGTAATTATTTTTTCATCTAATACAAAATATGTTTATACTATGTGACCTGAGTAATCCAGTATCCAGGTCAATCCCAGGAAGCAGGGAACCCGACAGCTAGCAAATGACAAATGCTTAAAAAATTATCTATATATAAAAAAGGTATATGGGTCTCACAAATCTGTTAATTGATACAAAATTGAATATTATCGATCATAGTACCTGCACAAATGTAGAAATTGAGAGAAGAGGCTTCTCCCCAACTTTTTGATTCCTAGCCTGCACAATCAACCAACCATTTAAGCTTTACATGAATGTAAAACAATTTTTAGTTTCAAGAACACTCAGAAAGACTGGCCTATTTTCTTTTACAACTAATAATATGTTTCCTTTCAGTGTCCATACCTGTTTTCTTTCACAAAAGACATTAAAAATATTTTTCCAAAAACTGAATTTATTTTGTTTAAATAAATGTCATATCATCAAGCCTTAATCCTGGTCTCAAAAATTACTAGTTGGCACCTTGATCCCCACTTCATTGCCCAAAAATCACTCATACCCTTACAAAAGCATCACATAATTGGCAGATAACCAGGTCCCTTGAGTATGTTGACCAGGTTCAATTCCTAACTATGTAAGAAAAACCTTTGTTGGGAGAGGCAAAACCCACTTTCGGGATCTACAGCCCTCAAAGGGATTACTTTTTGTTGTTGAATGGAGCGTACACCAAACTAACTAAGAATATTATCATTACAAACAAAGAAGTCATTATTTCCGCTCTTGTTTTTTAGTTTATAAATTCTAGTATTCTAAGACGTAATACCACAGAAAATTAGGGTATGTCCTGCCACAATAGAAAAAATAGTAACTCCTAGTAAAATCTCAATTTACTAATGATTTACTTCAATGTATGTACTAGTGTCTTCCACTCAATTTAATTCTCACTTGACACATGCTTTAATTATAAGTAATTGAAAAGACAAAAAATATTTGAGTATAGACAAAGGGAAAGTGATCTTAACCTGGAGAATAAGCATAACAATAGCAAAGAAAACCTTTGTAACCTCAGTCAAAAAATTAACACTAATTGGGCTAAAATTGAATTTCCCATCCACCTTGGACATATAGACAAGGATAGGCTGCCAATTAAAAAGAAATAACATTTGTCAGTCACCAAACAACAAGCATAAAAGTCGCAAGAGTTACCAAATTAACAGCAGTGAAAACTTTCATGTACATCAGAGCATCAGATTAGCAAATATTGAAAAGTAGATCTGCAAGTGAATGAAATTAACTATGCATACGAAGCAATTTTTTAGGGTTTGTAAAATGCTTCATCACAGCCATCATAGCATCCCTAAGTTACTATTCACAATGCCAATGCAGGAGCGAATTTCTTTCAGCCTCTCTCCTAAAGCTGTGGAATCCTGCTCCATAAATTCCCAAATTCATTTGCCAACTAGACATAATGCAAGAAATGATACTTCAATAGATTAGCATGCAAGATAGTCCTTCGAATAAGGTAAGCCATCCTTGTCAAATGCACAAAAAATATACACTTCCAGAATGTCCGACCAAATTAGCTTTCGAAATCATTAAACATGTGAATGCAGCAGAATTTCTTTTTCCAATCCAAGGCAAAACAAAAGAATATATGATTCTAGAACATCAAATCCAATAAGTACTCCGAATCACTAAACATGTGAATTTAACAAGTACGAGCTTCATAGCTATTCACTCATATTTCCATTTCATTAATTTAACATTTGAGAGGAAATATTCAATCAAGAGATGGTAATCACCTGGAAGCCAACTAGAACACAATCACCAACAACCAAAAAGACATTGAGTGCACGTTGCTTGGATGTTATCCTACTTTTGTGGCGATCATACGCCCTTGATATAGTTTTGGCGGAGGGGGAAACCAATTTGGAATGGCAAACACTGCATTCTATCATCCCGTTCTTCATGTAGAATTTCCCACACTACCAGGGTATGAAGAACTCGATCTGCAACGGAATCAACAAAAACTATTCACTACAAGCTCCTGTATACACTTTCCAAAACAATACAGATCTTGATCTTCCAACACATCCTAAGACAGCGCAATCTAAAACGAAATCAAATTCGAAATCCAAAAGAAAACAGAGATCCCTACGATAACAAATGAAGACCTACGAAATCAAGCGAAATAGAATCACGCAGAACTGAGATCTTGCATAGAATGAAACACGAGAAATAAATTAAGCCTTCACCGACACAATATTAGAGCACGAGAAGCGTGGAATTCAGATTTGAGGAAGCACAGACAAACCTAAATCGAGTCCAGAAAGAGCATTCAGCTGAAACTCGATTTGATCTGCAGCTGACGGCAAGCGATTCGAATCTGCTCAACAGAGAAACGACCGTTACCGCGAATTTCAAACAGAAAACGATTCCGATTCCGATTTCACTATGTTTCCTTCCTTCTTCGTGTGAATGGAAACGGAAATTCGATTTTAAATTTGCAAAGAGAGAGAGAGAGAGGGAGAGAGATTTAGAAAGAGAGAGAGAAGAGTGCGTTTTGTTTTTGTTTTTGCGATATGCGATTTGGAATAAGAGGGAGAGTTATATGGTTTTATTTGTTTGCTTTGAACTCACACAAAAAGTAAAAATAAAAATAAAAAAATAGGGAAAGTTGCGAACGACGCGTTTCAAGTTAGGGGCGAATGTGGTGTGTGTGAGGAAGCAAAGGGGAGTCAAAGGGAGATTTGTTTGTAGTTCGGTGTGTCAGTGTCGCTGCTTCGGTTCGGTTTGTTTGGGTTGGGTGGAATTACCCATTCTCCATATTATTATTTTTCACTCACAATGCTTTTCCCTATTCCTATTATTCGGGTTACACGTTTCTTTCGCTTCAACTTCCATCCACCAAAACTCTTATAATAAAGTAATAAGTCACTTATGAAAAAACCTTAACAATAACCTACCACAATATTCTTCTATATGCTCACGTTTTTTTCCTTTTTAGACTGTTCATTTCTTATATCAGTGTGAAAAATTACTATTTCTCCATTAAAACCAGATTACGAGGAGGGAGCTTTATTACAGTCTGACTACAAAATAAATTCTGTTGATTAATGAGATTTTGACTACAATTACTTATCATTAAAAGCATTAATTCTGTTGCAAGAACATATCAATGAATATACTGTTTGTTAAATTCTCCTTGTAAAATCTGACCCTTTTTAAGTTTATTTTATTTTACTCCTTTTAAAAATTACTGATTTCAGTTAAAATTGTGAAAAATAATATTTATAAGTTTATCTCTTCCCAGATTTACCAATTAAATCTTATTTCAGCAAGGGAGCTATAGTACAGTTTGGTTTTAATGTAGATTCTGTTGATGGGTTAGATTTTGTTCAGAAATACAAAACTTAAAAAAAAAAAAAAAAAAATCATTTATTTTATTTATTTTTTTTTATTTTTTAATTTTATTAATTTT
>Ga0099824_1000008_pt1 | contig 99849 bp, 53 predicted proteins | sample SiratrowhiteBW_FD_76837 | JGI IMG/M metagenome (GOLD analysis project Ga0099824, IMG submission 76837) | Root nodule microbial communities of legume samples collected from California, USA - Siratro white BW | ecosystem: Host-associated > Plants > Roots > Nodule | place: USA: California... | reverse complement strand
TTTGATTGAATCACTTTGACCATGTGTTACTGGATTCCTTCTTCACTTATGTCAAGGTTCTTTGCCAATCAATCTCGAACACACTCACACCAAATCAAGACCAAAATCCAATTGTTTGCTTGCTGTCATTGCTTAGCTAAACTTGTCTTGTATGGCTTCATCAAATTCATTTAGTATTGTGAGAATACTAACATTTTTATTTTAGAATATTTTCAATTGACTCACATGCCAGTATAATTTGAAAAAAACTGCTAACGTTTCTCTTTCTCTCTTATTTGTATATCTTAAAAGATATGATATATTTTTTTTCTTAATATATTAGTACAATTTTGAATAAAATTTTAACCATGACTTCTTTATATATAACCATAATAATTTTCCATCTTGTGAAAAGGATTTCTCATCGGAGCCTGGTTATCATGTTCCTCCCAAGTATTATTGCAATGGAAGTCCTCTGAAAGACTTTGTTTATTCTTTCTCCTTTTTTAGGGAATGCAAGGATTTTAGGTTTGGTCTAAAGATAGTTCACACTTCTATATAGAAACATGATTTTCAAGAGCTGAAAACACTAAAGAAAGAGGTGAAGGAGACACTAAAGGAGGCGAAGGAGACGCTGAAGGAGGTGAATGAAGAGGTGAAATGTGAGAGAGAGTTTTAAGCCTAAGCTGAGGTTTCATGGTGAGCCATGAGGACCGCAAGGAAAGTGAAGAGATCTCATGGTGAGGCATGATGACCGTAAGGAAAGTAGAAGTCTCATGGTGAGCCATGAGGACAATAAAGAAAGTGGAGGTTTCATGGTGAGCCTTGAGGACTGTAAGGTCTCATGGTAAGTCATGAGGACCGTAAGGATAGTAGAGGTCTCATGTTGAGCCTTGAGGACCGTAAGGAAAGTAGAGGTCTAATGGTAAGCCATGAGAACCGTAAGAAAAGTGGAGGTCTCATGGTGAGGCATGAGGACCGCAAGGAAAGTGAAGAGGTCTCATGGTGAGGCATTAGGACCGTAAGGAAAGTGGAGGTCTCATGGTGAGCCATGAGGATCACAAGGAAAGTGAAGAGGTCTCATGGTGAGGCATGAGGACCGTAAGGAAAGTGGAGGTCTCATTGTGAGCCATGAGGACCACAAGGAAAGTGAAGAGGTCTCATGGTGAGGAATGAGGACCATAAGGAAAGTGGAGGTCTTATGGTGAGCCATGAGGACTGTAAAGAAAGTGGAGGTCTTATGGTAAGCCATGAGGACCGTAAGGATAATGGAGGTCTCATGGTGAGCCATGAAGACCATAAGGAAAGTGAAGATCTCATGATAAGCCTTGAGGACCGTAAAAAAAGTGGAGGTCTCATGGTGAGCCATGAGGACCGTAAGGTCTAATGGTAAGTCATGAAGACTGTAAGGAAAGTGAAGATCTCATGGTAAGCCATGAGGACCATAAAGAAAGTGGAGGTCTCATGGTGAGCCATGAGGACTGTAAAGAAATTGGAGGTCTGATGATGTGAGGAATGAGGACCGTAAGAAAAGTGGAGGTCTCATGGTGAGCCATAACGACCGTAAGGTCTCATGGTGAGCCGTGAGGACCGCAAGAAAAGTGTAGAGGTCTCATGGTGAAGCATGAGGACCGTAAGGAAAGTGAAGGTCTCATGGTAAGTCATGAGGACCGTAAGGAAAGTGGAGGTCTCATGGTGAGCCATGAGGACCATAAGGAAAGTGGAGGTCTCATGGTGAGCCATGAGAACCGTAATGTCTTATGGTAAACCATGAGGACCGTAAGGAAAGTGGAGGTCTCATGATAAGTCATGAGGATCTTAAGGTCTCATGGTGAGCCATGGGACCGTAAGGAAAGTGGAGGTCTCATTGTGAGCCATGAGGACCGTAAGGAAAGTGGCGGTCTCATGGTGAGCCATGAGGACCGTAAGAACTAAGAGTTCCCGAGCCATAAGGATCGAAAGTCAGGGGGCCACCTCGTGGTCGGTCGTCAAGAACAAGTTTCCTGAAACCATAAGTGACAAAATTTTGAAGACATTGTTTATTGTAACAATGACTGTAGATCGTGAACTAGTATATCAGGTAAGTTCCCAGTAAAGAGAGGTGGGTCACCAATGGACACGCTTAAATACCAAGTATTTCCTTGTCAGAACTTTCCTAGACATGCACTTTTACACTACCACATTTTGTATCCAGTAACAATAATAGTTTTTGTATGTGCGAAAGATCATAATAATATATAGAATGACATCACTTGTTCAATGCATGAGTGTTGTTTTGGGCGCTATAATCACCTTGGTATTTGTTATAGCTTGAAAAATACCAATTAGAAGAATTCAATATATCAAAATCAAAGGGATGTCAAATGTGAGTCCCACTTGTGCAATTAAATATATAAAAAATAAGTGGAATTGCAATCAAATTCTACTCTATTGAATTGGAGACATGATAGACTATTGCAACTCAATTTTACCATATAAATTTGAAGATGTGAAACATCAAATCATGTAAATAGTTCTTGTTTTCATGCGTTCTTAATTTGGTTTCAACAAATTGGATCAAAATCGCTAATATGATTATATTGATTTTTTTAATGCATAATCAGAAAAAGGTTTACTTATGTATCTATCTCAGTAGAATTATCTGTTGAAAAAATACTAGCTAGTTCCAAGACAAAGCAAATTCATAGAAAAATTTTATATGTTTTGAAAATTATCTACACATAGTCATGAAACATTACGAAATGTCAATTATACCATTAGGAGCAATAACATTTTATAAGAATAGGTGGGTGATTAACAAATTCTATAGTTGCACCCATAAATAATTAGTCATATATAAGCAATGTACATCTATAATAATTTGTGGTCTATACACACGCAATAAATTATGTAGTTAATCAATTAATAACTATCAATAATGCTTGGAAGGGTTAACACATTTGTTGAAAATATAGTTGTTGAAATTCATTGTCAAACTACAAAAATATATTATAATTTGATGATATTTTATATGAGTAACAATCATATTAAGTAATTTAAGTAATAGGACCAATATGTTCTAATCCTATTTTTTAATCATTCAAATACTATTACTTACATACATGGTAATTGTTAATTGAAGTAACTAATATTGTGAATATTTTAAATCTTCCATGTCCAAATTTTGGTATATATTCATATTTTATTTACCAAATACTTTTTTTAAAGGATAATTGGAAAAAGGTTTACAAATAAAAGTTCTATAATGAAGATGAAATAATATTAAGCTTATGATTAAAGAATTAGATGGATGATTCATTTTTTTTTCTTTTGATATAAATCTATTTACAAAATATATAATTAACATGCAGTTTGAGATCCCTCTATGTGTAAAGTTACATGAGAGACTTATTATATATAGTCGTATTTTAACATAAGGAGGTTCTTTGAGACCCCTCTATGTGCAAAGTTACATGAGAGACTTATTATATATAGTCGTACCTTAACATAAGGAGGTTTTGCTTGATTTGAACTCATGATCAATTAATCATCAATTATAATATAATATCGATAAACATTTATATAAAATGTTAATAATGTACTATTCTGAAATTTTCATTCTTACCAATACTTATTATACTTTATCTTATTCAATAAAATAATATAATTTGATATTGTAAAATTGAGATAAAGGAATTATGATCTTTAAAATAATAATGTTATCACGTTGTAGGAAAAGTTTTAGCTAACTTCACATAATCAAGTATATATTATTATATTAATTATAACAGAATCGGAAAAATTTATTATATTAATTATAAAAGAATAGAGTATTTATTATTCTTTGATAGCTGCGCCGGTGAAACTTAAGTCTGCCATATCAGCCCTGTAGTACAGTTACAATTGTGGTGTTCACTACAATTGTGGTGTTGTGTTGTGACACGAAATGGGCGATGAAGAAGACTTGTTTGGTTCCCACTAAAAGGGTTACATTATAATAATTGTAGAATGTGGCCATGATTTGGCTGCATCGCTGATGTCACCGTGAATCAAAATGTGTTGCACAAACAAATGTATTCCCTAGAGCAATTGGTTGAAGATGACTTACCCGGAAGATGAATAAAGAAAGTAAAGGTGAAGGAAAAAAAGAAAATCAGTGGAATGAGCTAAATTTGGATACATTTTCAGATATTCTATGTTTTTATTATCGATTTTTTTATGCTATCAGAGTCGATAGTTGGTTACTGATTGATTCAGACTAATATAATTTAATTTTTTATTAAAAGTCTTTATGATTGAATTTGCAGGCAAGTGTATCCTATAATTATGACGCATCGAATAAAAATAAAAATAAATTAAACAACATATAAAAAAAAGTTCACAAATCCTATTCCTTCACGTTTTGGGCCAGAGGAGGTAGGATAGGTAACAATTTCCATTACTTTTTGTCAAATCACCAACAGAGTATACAATAATAGATCTGATATTTCTTCCGTCGGGGAATGTGTTTCTGTGTGTAGATTTAAAAGATCTTATACATTAGAATATTTAATATAGATATTAAAGCTTTCTCCATTTTTACCTTTTTGTCATTAAAATTTTTTAACACTGTTTTTTGAAAGTGTATTTCGCATACTATCATTGTATCTACCTAAAAATATCAAATTATTATTATTATTATTATTATATATATATATATATATATATATATAATTTTAAGCAAGAAGAAAAGGTAAAGGAGTTGAAACAACATCAAATAACACTACAGAGTATGGAAGAAAAACTTCAGGAACATCAAATATCACTTGTTTGTCTTGGAATTGAACAAGAACATGTAAATCAAGAAAAAACAAATTCAAAATTCTACTTATTATTCTACAATCACACATTTCAGTAGAAGCAGTGTGAGTATAATATAATCATTCCAAATACAAAAGCTGATTTTACATTATTTGAAACACCAATGAACCAACATAAACACTAAATAATCCTCTGAACAATACAATATAACAAACTAAGTTGCGTTCTTGGTACAGTGTCTGTTGTTTCACGACATGGATTTCCTCCACTTGTGGCCACTGTTATTCTTGCTACTTTTCGCATTCACCAATCTGGTTTTCATACCCGCAGGCGTGTGCATTCCATTCCCTTCAACCTCTTCTTCCATTTTCCCATGTTCAACTTTGCTGAAAGCAAACTTCTTCCACTTGAAGAACCCCTTCTTCTTCTCCACCATTCTCTCCATCTGCGCCTGCATGGCGTTGCACTGGCTCTGCAACCTGCACACGTCGTCCTTCAGCTTCCTTATCTCCTGCTGCTGCGCGTTCACCTCGCGCTTCGAGAGGCACCGTGCTGGTAAGTCCAAGGCACTAGGGCTTCTTGTTCCACTCACCAACGAGCCGCTCCAATCCACGTGGCGTGTCAGTTTGCTTTGCTCAGAAAGCAGCACCTGAATCACTGCTCTCACTGGAAATCGCTCGTTTTGTGCTGCATGGAGTGATGCCTCTGGGGTCAGTTTTCTGCTGTCAATTAGCCTGCAAAGACCCTTCCTTTCTTGCTTTGACACTGCTGGGTGTGCCTGCCATTGCACAATGTGTTTGCCACCCAAAGTTAGTATGCTCATTTACATGCCCTTTGGAGAGTTTTCCTGTATACTCAACCAATCATTAGCTTCCATCACTGTGTTAATTCCTAAAACTGTGTATAAAAGAGTATATTTTAAGAGAGATTAATGTTAATATCAGATTAGTCCTAGAGATAAATTGTATTCACCCTCAAAGACAAGTTATTAACTTTCCTATCAATGGAACAGTTACTCCAGTTTTCACTTAACTCTATGTTCAATTTCCTTTTTTACTAATTCATAGTCTTTTTTTTAGATCCACATGCAGATCTCATATCATAAGGCATTTTTATAAAGTTGAATTAGGTTTTAACTTCGTTTTTTAAGATTGCATCACTCTTATCAAATCATCCTTAAATATATAGTCACACCTAAAAGTTCAGCAGTCTCAGTGTGAGAAGAAATGTTAGAATTCTTATATGTATAAGTATAAGTGGATGCAGTCTAAGCCTGAGAAAGGATATTAAAATTTCCACATTTATATAAATGGATGCAAAACCTTATCTTATTAGAAATTAGTATTCAAACAATTTGGAAATATAGAAATGGGCATACTTTAAGATAGGTATCAATGGCTCGGTACAAGCCATCATCTGTTGCTCTGGCATGGCCAGGAAGAGCAGCTGCAAGGGTAACGAAGTCGTTCAAGCTCAAATTGGCGTCCACAGCAGCCTCAGCGAGGTAGGAATCAACTAACTTAGCCACCTTAATCATGGAAGCAACGCTCTTAGCTCCCTCACTGTCCAAACTCACGAACCTCTGAACCAGCCTAATGACAAGCTCAACATCCAAGAGAGTCCCACAAGTGTGGCTGAAAGATGGAATCACCAACTCCTTCAACGAAGCCTGGTCCAACTGCCACGAAATACGCTTCTCAAGCTCTTCCCTGTAGGTACCCTCTACCCCAACCATGTTGGCCGTTCTCAGAAGCCTAAGCAGAAAGTTGCATGGAACTGCATCTTTCTCAGGAGGCAGAACACCCACCAAGGTTTCCACGAAGAACCTCTTCTTCATCCATAAAGCCGTCACGCTTTCCTGTGATTCCTCGAATTGGGTGAGACCCTTTTCGACCATATCACCTATAGAAAATAAATTATTAAGTGGTCCTCAATTATCCTAATCTCTCTTTAATCTTGCAGTAACATGTACACAAAGAGTTATGCATTTTTCTTGTAAATTGTAAAATTTAAATGTGTGGTATGTAAATATTAGTTAGAAGAATAGAGAAAAAGTGACATAGTAGAGAACTATCTAACAATTTGTACCTGCAGAAAGATCAGGGAGCCATTTGGAGGCATAGTGTGTGATGATGGAGCCAATAAGGTCTGCACGAACACCTTTGGCCTTGATGCCAGAAAGGGTCTTCACGAAGTAATCCATGTCCAAGATGCATGCATCGTCGAACCAGCACTCGGAGGAGTATTGGGAGGGAGATTTTGGTTGTAAGGTGAGTGATTCTGGACAAGATTGCTTCTTCATTTCGGTGAGAAGCTCAAATAGACTAGTAGAGGAGGAATCGGTAGGTGTAGTAGCTGTCTCGGGCATGTTGCATTATATGTCAAGAACAATCAGATTTTTATTCTTTTGACCTTGTGGAAATGAGATTTTCTTAGCAGAAGAAGGTAGGAATGAAGAAGATTGATGGATAAGGCCTTCTGAGATATAGGGGTGTAGGACTATAGGACCACTCGTGCAACTTTTTATTCTCTTCCTATGCTAGAGACATCATGCATTTTGCTCACATCCTCCTCTGTGTAGAGAACAAAAATTAATTATAGCACCCTCAAATTGCAACGGACCACTTTGTTCTCTCTCAATCTCATGTGTGCCAAAGGAATTTGGACTTTGTCCCAATTACATTTCCTACCATCAATCCAATAAGGCTAGGCCAAAACCAGCAGCAATACTCAGTTTGCTTGCTTTATATGGAAATGCTGAGTAAGTATTGCTGATGCCACTTACTGATTGAGTGTTGTAATCACGGTTGCAATAGTTGTAACTTGACTTTCTGTCAAAAAGATCTTGTAGCAGCAAGCAAGATAACATATAGCATCACAGTCCATAGGGTCATGATTATATTATATGTAGAGATTTTCAACAAAAAGTATTAAAGGGTTAAAGATTGTTCATTTTAAGGTTAAACTACTACCCCATTAAGAACCAAGAATGTATATTTATAACCAACCATTACAGAAGAAAAGTACATTTTAAGTACTCTCTTTGAAGAAAATATACCAATCTAACTATAATTTAGCCTATATGAAAAAACTTAGATATAAACCAAACTATGGACCAAGGAAAGAAATATAGCCCATTTAAATCCAACTCATTTAGGCATAATGTGTACATTGCCCACAGAAGAAATATTATATAACACTCTAGTCATTTGACAAAATTGTATATCAGCTTTTATCTTTTACTTTTCAATTCATTATTTAACTATTTAGGTGCTAACGAATTCGAACTGTAATCTGTGGTGCTATTAACAAAAAGTGGAATAGAAGAGGAAGAAAACAAAAAGAATCCAAAGTTGTTGTATGGCACCACAGCTTGTGATCATTCTTGTCAGGTTTGAAGCAGACACGTGAAACTGTGGACCCTTGTTGTATTTATTTTTGTTTGATCTGGCTCACTCAAACTCTATTTTTGAGTAATACTAAATTGGAGTGTTTGTTCCTACACCTTCATGTTTTTTTTCCCTATCTTCATGAACCATCAGAAAAAATCAGAAGTTATATTTCTATTGTAAAGAAGATTTCTGATTGAAAGTCTACAGATTAATAAAATTTAAGTTTCTTGTTTAAGATTGCACATATCAAAATGTTTGACAAGGTTAAAACCGAAACTGATTTTGAGTAGTACTAAAAATTATTTTATAGGGAGACCATTCCGGAGACAGATTAGAACAGATTTATCTTGTCTCAAAGCATTCAATTTTTTTTCACAATTGATATAAACAGCGTGTAGAATTAGAGAGTGTACCTCATTTTCGAAAATAAAAGAGAAATAGTGTTTGAAATCTATCTCTTGGTGTTTCCTGCAGATAGTTAAGTATCATGTTTGGTGTTTCTGAGAGTTGCATAGATATTTTTATAATTTCTTTATAAGAATTTTTTCAATAAATTAAAAATAAACCTACCTGTTCCATGAGTCATGGTCTTATTTTACATATAAAATTTTATAGTATAATTAATATATTTCTAATTTTACAATCCAAAGCATGGAAATTTTAGATGTTTCGAACCCTCCAGGGAAGTGCAGAAAAAGCCATGGGGTGCAGAGTATTCCCCACAATTAGGAGTGCATAAGCCCAAATTTTGTGGATCCATGTTCGAGTTCTATGATTCTCCTTTTGTTACCCCTCTATAGATCCTTCTATTTTATAGAAATTATTATCTAAAAATGTATAATAAATTTTAAATTATTCCATAACAATAACCATTATTATGAAGTACTTTGAAATACAAAATATTCAAAAATTTATTGTTTTAGAATATATTAAATAGAGGGTCTCAATAAAGGAATACCTTAACTGTCAACAAGAATGGTGAAGGGTGTTGATGTATAGAATATTAAGTGAATAAGTTTGATAGCAAGAGGTGAACATGTCTGTTTTAAATACTTACATAGCCTTATACTTATGAAGAACCTCATGTTTGTTTATTTTTTCCTTTTCCAAGACAAATTGTTATGCCTTGGCATGATTATCTGCGGGCTCCTCATGAAGCCCAAATCCAAGCCCAAACCCACACCAAGTCCTTGATCCTAATCACCAAAAACCCAATGAAGGGCATAGAAGAAAGAGGGAAATACATATTACATAACAGTGAAACGAACTTCTATCTTTCATAGGAAAACAAATGCGGTTCACTAAACAGTAAACCATGATAACAGGAAAAGAAATTCATCTGATCTAAGAGGACAAAAAAAATTTATGTGACTTGAGAAAGTAGCTAGCAAGCTTATTCTATAAGAACTTTTATATAACCCTACAACAAATAGTTTCACCTAACACTGCTCCCAAAAGAGGCTCTACTTGTTGCTCAATTCTGTGGGACAATTTTTGACAGAAAGGAAGCACATTTTTCAGATATTGCGAGGAGATGAGGCTTCAGATGGACTACTTGAGGAGTCACCTGAGGCCGGATTTAAGGGTGCACCAGTTGCAAGGGAACCATTTCCACCATCTTTCTCAGCCACCACTGGTATCTTAACGGCGGCTGCTCTTTCCATCTCCTTCTCCAGTTCTTCCTCTTTCCGCAATGCAGTAAACTGGGTGTCCAGTGATTTGGCTGCTGCTAGCCAGGCTGAAACAATCAGCAGAAGCACTCCTCCTAGGTATGGGGTTGAATTTGCAAGTGACCCAAAAGATAAGATCATAAATTGCTGAATAAGGGCACCTCCAGACTTCCCCAATGGGTTGCACACAACATCAATGGCCGCCTTTCCTTTCACCTGCAGCGAGAAATGCAAAGCAAATTCAATGGAAGTAGATATGGCAAACTTGGCACAGTTCCAGATCTTTGAAAGTTTCATATCATCATATGATGGAGAAGCATATAAAAATCAAACCTTGGTATCCTCATCCAATGGAATGTAGGCCATTTCTTTGCAGGGATCAAACAAACTGTACTTGGCACTCTTGCTAAATATGTTTTGCAAAGCACCTACATATACAGCTGCTAGAAGTGGAGTCATTCCAAACTGTGCAAGACCAGGTGCAAGCGGGCCACCAAACAATAAAAGAGAAAAGAAGCCAACTCCTGTCAAAAGCAGGACTGTAGGGGTGATTGTGGCTGCAACTCCCCAACCATATTTGTCAAATATAAATTGGCTCACAAGCATCATTGTGAATGTTGCAATTCCGGTTGCAGTTGAGAAGTCGCCCATAAAAGAAGAGTACTCATTGGGACTAGGAAACTGCAGGTTATACAAGTTTGTAAGCAAAAAAGGGTACAATGTGAAGTAGCAAGTTATAAAATAAAAAGTGATGCAAAGGAAATTTTTGTGTCCGTTACTTGAGCTTTGAGCTTAGACTTCCAAGTAACTTCAACAAGATTGATGCTGATTCCATAAGCAACCACTAAAGTAGCAAGATCTCTGATGTACTTGGAAGACACCAAGAACTTCAAACTCTCCATTGTACCCATCTTGGGCTTCTCCTGTAAAAATTCATAGTAAGGTAAAAATGTCAGTTGACTTATTTCAAATACCAAAAAACTTAACTTCAATGAGTCAGAATGTCCATCAGTATCATCAAAAACATCTATTAAAAGTTTAGGCAGTGAAAAAGAAACAAGAAATTACCTTCTTCTTCTTGCTACGTGTAGGAAGAGGAACATAGTTATTCACCCACCAGTAGAGGAAACAGATTGCGAACCCCATACCCACAACTATACTCATCATTGCTTTTAGAGAAATGGCCCAACCATCAACTCCGGGACCCAAATTCTGCCTCAGGTTAGAAAAGTATTTCACAGTCCTACCAGAGAAAATAAGGGCTACATTGGCACCGAGTCCAAACAATGGGTAGAATCGTTTTGCTTCCTCGACAGTAGTTATCTGCAGAAAAAGAAAACATTTCCATTAGATTTGTATAGAAGATGAAATGCATAAAACCATGTAAATCAATCTACTTTAAATTCATTATAAGTTATATAATAGATTCACTTAATCATGTTGGTCAATAAAATTGGAGAAGAAAAAAGTGAATTCAAGTATTCAACATTTAACCCTGCCATGTCATCACATGATAGCATGCTAATTGGGTAATAGTTTATGCATGGTATTGCAAATAAAGAAAGAATCTAATAACCATCATTGCTGTTTTAATAAAAGCCTATGGACTTCACAGTCCTACACTCAAATCTGAATGAATAAAAGATGGTTGAAGAATTCCATTGTCCAAAAAGAGAACAAATGAAAGGCTGAATTATGCAAAATTGCAAATAAAAAACACATTAACAAAAATATCCACTGACAAAGTCATCTGACAAATGCTTTTGATTCAGCTAAAGAAGCCAATAGATTCAACACAATAAAACAGAGAAACATTGATCAACCTAAACATGGATCCAGTTACTTTGAATAGTTTTCATTTTTTTCAAATTCAAAAGGTGGATCCGAGACTTTAAACGTCAAACTAATCAGGAAACACCCAACTTGCTAAAGATAGTAAATGCATGTGGACAAATGTTACACAATGACTCATCCTTAAAGATTGAATAAACATAAAGATGTTTCCATCCTTCTCTTAACAATTGAAAACCAGACATGCAAATCTGAAGAAATAAACACGGGTGAAAAGTAAAACAATAGAGTACCTAATCATGCAGAATATCTAAACACGGACGAACAAATTAACCATATCTAAATTCCATTCATCCAGATTGAAGCAGTACATGGAATATGCTCAAGAACAAATAACAGGAAATCCAACAAGGACAACCAAGATGTCATGCATGCATCGCATGCTTATGACAGACTATCACACATAATCAAATAATCAAACCAAAAAATTCAGTTAACAAAACAGAATCAATTACCTGATTAGCAAACCCCCAAAAGAGCACAGAAATGACGACACTCCCCCACAACTCAGCCATGACATAGAACAAACAGAAACTCCAAATTCTCATGATCGCAAGGGGACCAAGGAACCTTGGTCCAAGGATGTTGAGAAGCTTATCCGCAAACGCCTCGGGATGAATATAGTTGCTGAGTGGGTACAACACAAACCCAAAAGCCCCAAAAAACCCAATGAAGGGGAGAATCACGGAGTAGAAAAGAGCTTGCTTTGACAAAACATTGGCCAACTTGGTGTACAACAACATGAACCCAACAGCCATGGGAAGGTTCACCCAAGTTTTGAGAAACGGAATAATCTCGGCACTGCTCCCTCTAGCAGTGATAACAAGGACATCCTTCGTGTCTCTGAGAATCGTGTAATTGAAAAGGATGCAGAAGAACATCATACCCAAAGGGATGATTTTCTTCAAGGTGGTGATCTCGACGCCCATGAGTTTGGGCTTCTCAGCCTCGGGGGCCTCCCCGAAGGCGGGCTGCGCCGGCCCATCTGCGGCGGCGGCCGCCTCAGCTCTGCATATGAATAAATTTTTGGGCTTTGAACCGAGGGGTTGAAATTTGGCGGCTGAGAGAGAAGGGGCGGAGATGGGTCTGGGATTCAGAGACAAAAAACGGTTTTTGAGGCCGAGAGAAGGGTTCAAATGACGAGAAAGAGAAGCCCTGGATTTGGGGTTGGTGGGGAGAGAAAGAAGACCCCTGGGTTGAACAAAGGCAGCCATTTATGTGAGTGTTTCTCTCTCTCTTGAAGAACGAGCAATGGAATCTGGTAATTCAAGAGAGAGAGGCGGTGAAGAAGAAGAGAAAGAGAGAGATAAGGTGGGTTGGTGGGTGAGGGTGGGAGAAGATGGAAGAGAATATGGTGTTCAAAAAAGGGAGAAGAAAGAAAAGCAAATATCTCACCTTTATAGCTCACAGTAGCAACCAAAACACTTGAAGGGTTGAAGACGACAAAAAATTATAAAAAAAAAACTACCTCATTAGGTAAGAAATAACCAGGGTTTCCAAGTCAATCAAAGCCCCCCTCTTTTAGATGAATAAAAAATACTGGTTCATACTCTAAATAATAGTATTGTCTCCAAATATGTATGTGAAGAAAAAAATAAATAAAAGGACTATTTTTATTTCTTACATATTTCAAAAATAATTTATCCAATTTATATGAATTTATTTTGTTTATAAGAAAATGAACAAATATGAATGATATTTTAAATTAATAATGATTAAATAATAATCTTAAAATTAAAATTTAAGTCTTGTATGAGATTCTAGGTTTTAAGAAGGAAAAATAATATATTAATAAATAGATTGAAAGTGTAAATAAAGAATTATAAGAGTTGAAACAAATATGTTGAGTAGTTTAAAAGGGATATCATACCATGAAATAATTTATAGTAAAATAAGATTTATTTTTTAAATTTTTTTCATTGTAAATATTGTTATGCATGATAAAAAAAAATCTTTTTATATGACATGATATAGTGCAAGTTTTAAAATCAAAAACTAAATATTATGTAAAATAATAAGTTTTTACAATAAAAATATGTCTTTTAATAAATTATTTTTTTAATTATGAATAAGAAATGTAAATAAATGGTCATAAAAAAGTGAATTTTATAAAATCTCATTATTAAATTGAAATTTGTAATTATTTAAAGTAAAATAAACTCACTCATTCATAAAACCTTTGTATTGTAAATGCCTCAAAAGAAAAAAATTAATGGATGTATGATAAAATCAATGCTACTTTCCCGTCTTAAAAGCTGAGGGCCTAAAATCTAATGAATGATTAAAAGCTTTGGTTAATAATTAATGTTTAATGATAATTTATTTTTAATTGATTATTTAAAACACTAATCCACACAAACTTAAAATAATGTTAATTTAAAAATAATGATTACAAGTTTAAATTAAAACTCTTTCCTTAAATAAATGGTAAAGTATTAATACTAAGAAGAAAAACAAAGTGCAGAATTAAATATGACAATAACACATTAATTATAATAACTTAGCCTTTGGGTAATTTAATTTGCATTTGGATGGTCATGTCAGTATCCACTATTAATAAAGTTGTGTTTTCCTCCTCTAAAAAATATAACAATTTTTTCAATCTGTTAAAGTAATAACAATCATATAATTTTAGCATAATTTTATATAAACACTTTTATTTATTTACATCTGCAATAAGGTAGATGGATCATAAAAAATAAATAATAGTTAAAACAAAAATACAAAATGAAATGATCAAGCAAAAAAATAAAAATTCCACCTTTTTGTCAATGACCAAATTACCCTTTAGATATTTTTCACATTCACACTTTACAATGTGTCTAGATCTTGAAAGTAACATGTGCGATTCAAAACCTTCGAACGTGAACCACTGTCATCAATTCACGGTTCCTCAAAAACTATGTGTGACCAAACAAAAAGTGTTCTCTGCTTTGGCACAGCAACTATGTCCAACTTGTTGCAAGTTTTCATAAAACCAACAATTGCTCTAAAATTTTAAAATTTTCATCATTTCATTGGCCAAATGAACGGTGGAATTTTGGACCTTATTTGAATATGGACCCATTAATGAAATTATTCGTATGCTTTTGGTTTTATTCGAAAACTACAACACAACAATTACAATTTGGTGTCTTCTTTTCACAGTATTTTTTTGTTGAAGCACGTTACTACTTTGTATTAAGTTTAAGGTTGGTGTGTCCTTGGTCTTGGTTCTTCCGCTATGGTAGGAGAAGACCAAATAATGTTCATAACCAAACACGTGCCATGGTTACTGCACCAAATTTAAGATTAAGAAATTGTGTTAGCTTTTTAACAAACTAGATTAAAAATAACTGAAAGTAATCTGCATTTTGTCAGAGAGATTTGATTTTTTGCTTATTCTGTAAAGTTTAAGGATAATAATGTTTAATCTATTATAAGATTTAAAACCTTCGAAACCTAGTATCTCCTAATCATCATCGAATTTGAAACATGAGATATAAAACCTGATAAAATTCAGAAGAACTGCTTTGTATATTTGAATTTTTCTACAATATAACATTTAGCTAGTGTTCCTTATATTCTGTGGTTTTTAAATTTAAAATGTTTTTAACAAAATCAAAATGATATAATTAATTTATGTGAAATATGTATTGAAAATAATTATTTGATCATAGAGAAACAAATTAAGTCTCAACCTAGTATTATACTTTCCCTAATTAATTAGCTAAGTATTCAGTTTTTGCTATTGATAGTATTTATATTAAGATTAAATTTGAAGTTTATTATATTAAGAAATGCTAAAACTGATGGCATTATTGCAACTACCATTTAAGATTAATGTCTGCATACAATTATTTATTAGAGAAATAAATTATGTTTTAGTTAAAATTAAAATGTATATTATGTAGTTTGAATTATTACAATTATTAGCATGAAACCCATTATTTGTTTTATGCATTAAATAAACATTGCAATTAATATTACTGTACAGTCAGTTTGGTTTATATTAAATTCATTTAATGAATATTTTTAATAAATAAATCTAATATTTCTATCAACTTTACTAGTTTTTAATTAAAAATATTTAGCATGAAAACTGTTATTTATTTTATGCATTTAATATTACTGTACAGTAAATATGATTTACATTTTTAAATGCTTTTTATTAATGTGAAAATAATTGTTTATTCAACATGGCATTTCATACCATTGTGCACTCACTTTTATTTACACATATAAATACATTTCAAAATAGGGGGTGGTCAAAGTCAAAGAATATAGATTCCGTGCACGTTTTAATTGCTTATTTTTAATTCCGTTGTTGAATGTACAAAATCCTCAATACTCACAAAAAATCAACAATTAACTTGCACGTTTAGCGTTCACAACATCCTTACGTAATATTTTCAAATAAAATGCCAAAAACATTGCAATTTTATCTATATATAGTAATGCATGGGACAATGTCACATTAAAAAAAATAAATTAAAGATAAAATTATTTAATATTACATGAATAATGATTATGTATGAAAAAAAGTGGAAGTAATTTTTACTGTTAAACTAATATATTAAATTAAACTTTGAAAAAAAAATCATTGAAAATATACATATAAAATAACTTAAACTGCTTGTCTTAACACTGTTATTAATATTATTATGTATATTTTAATTTGTAAAGGACTTTTCTGGATCTGAATTAATATATTTCTAAATTTAATTCAATGTTATCTTATTTAATATATGATGTCTGAGTTTACAATATGGCTGTAAATAATATAAGCTTGGATTAAATTTGGACCTGGAATTGAGTTGAAATGTAATAGTAGATTAGAGTTAAAAGGAAATGAAAAAAATTGTGAAATTATTACATAAAAGGTGGTGTAAATTGAGTGTAAAAAGAAAAGAAAATTTATTCCTTCTTTTTTTAAAATACAAAAAAAACCTGTAATCTGTAAATTATCCTTTAAGTCAATGGAACCATTTGATGGTATATTGTTTTAACATTTCCTTCTCTACCTTCTACTTCATAAACCCTTTATTTTTATCTGAAAAAAATATATATTTTGGAATGAAACTTGTTGTGAAAATGAGCCTGTGACGTATAATTTTTCATAAATTAGCATTGACATTAATGTTGAATTTTTTGTTGTTTTTACATTAAACTATCGTCCTTATTTACGTGGTTGGGTTCATAAAGAAATCTAAGGCTCACTCAAACAGATATTTGCATCAAATGTTTAACCATGGAATGTGGAAGTTGTATGATAATTATTAATATGATTTGTTAGTGAAAATTAGATCGTAAAATTTTGCATTGTTTGAATTTAACTAAAATGGATTTCTATGAGTAACAAGTATGGTAACTGGTTTCATTTATATTTGTATATTAAATATAAGATTTGTTAAATAAGAAAAATATTCAATAGTTAGCATGATTGTCTGAGAACTACACTGTGAATTATGACCAAAACCGAAAGTAATTAAAATTAATTGTGTTAGTATGTATATAGTTATATGAGAATAAGTAAAAATTTAATTATTTTACATATTAATTATTTATTCGTTATGTTTTAAATCCACTATATATATATATATATATTATTTTAAGAATGTTACATGATCTAATTTACAATAATACAGTATAAGTTATTAATGTTTATATTTTAGATCAATTATAACTACTTCAAAAAAAATTACAATTCAAATGTTTTAATTATATTATTTAGCTTCAACTATTTATATTTTTATTGCATATTGTACCATATTATTCTTAAAATATTTTCAATCACTACCAAGATAAAGTTAAAAGGTAAACATGTAGATAGATTTTGTTAAACTTTGTCCAAACATGGTGTAAACAAATTGTATAATTAGTATGATGGTTAAAATAAATTATGTAATATAAGAAGTATTTAAAAATAATAATAATAATAATAATAATAATAATAATAATAAACTTATCAATATCAACATCTCGATAAATAATAAATAATTAAACAAATATTGTATGTTCAAAAATTAATAGTATAACCGCCAACATTTTTAAAAATAACAAATAAATAAAAACAAAAAGTATTACGTGTCATTATCCTTATCTTAAAAATGCAAAAATGAGGGAACCCTTCATTATGTGAAAGAGTGTAAAAGTAATAAATTTTTTTACCTGATGACAGGAAAAATATTTAAAAAACTATATCATAAAAAAAGTTGCACACAATTTTAAAATATTCAAATGCAAAAAATAATGAAACATAAAAGCTAGAACATAGTAAGTTAACTTTTTTAAAAATTTACTTGAAACATGTTTTGCATAATTTTACAGATTACTAAAATAACTTATAAATGAAACAAAGTTAAAAGCATCAAACAGAGTTTTAACTAATGAAAAAACTAACTAAAATTAATGCTAATGACAGAAAGCATTCAACTATCTACTTTTTTCATTATACAAAAGAATTTCACTGTTTCATTTTGAAATGGATATCCTCCAATACAAAAAAATTATGCTCCAAAATATCCTAAAAATTTCAAGTTTTTATTTTGAAATAGATAATTTCCAAAATACCATTTTAACAAAAAAGATAAACCAAAAAAAATTAAAATTTTTTAACACAAGCCTTGATGAAAGAGTAGAAATAGCACAGCAAGTTGGGCTTTGGTCCAAATAGAAAACAAAGTCTGTTGAATCACATGTGGTACTGATCCACTATTCAAAATGGCCCACTCTCATTTTTATTCTTTTCAATTCAACATCATACTTTTTAACTTTATATATTCTATAATTTTTTATTTAATAGTTTATTTTATTTTATTGTTATTTTAATTTCATCTCACTATTAGGTATTACGTTGACCGTTAACTTATAATCACCAATAAAAAACACAGGAAACGTGATACATGGTAAAACAATAAATAATACTTTATCACCTAAAGTTAAAGGAAATGATATCTGTCTTGAATAATGAATGAAACGTTTTAATATATTATATTAATTTTATAGCTGTTGATTTCACATAAAAAGTTACGTTTATGTATTTTTTTTAAGTTAATCTAAGTTGAGAAATTTTAAAGTAGTGAGATGAAATTGAAAAAAAAAAAATATAATGATTAGTGGAAACATCATTTTTCTTTTGACATATAATAAAACAAGAATTAACTACTATTTAAAGTAGTCAAATACTTATTGTCATAATATTTACATATAATTAAATTTAATAATCATGAAAATTGATTAATATATTTTAAATTGAGTAAATTATACTATTCAATTTCCAGATTTTCTGAAATTGCACAAACTGTTTTGATTTTTTTTTATGGAATGTGGTATATGCCCACAATATTCCTTCAACAAAGCCCAAGTCGGTGGAAAATGGGCTCATTATGGATGGTGAGTATAAGTCTAATATTCTGTACAAGTTTGATTGCTAATTTAAATTGATCTAATTGAAGTTTTAGTTCTTCAAATTCAAAATAAATTTGTTTATATTTTAAAATTTAAAATTATTTTTTATTAATTTCTTTTAAAGAAATTAATTTTGTTTAGTTTCTTATAACTTTACATGTTACCTTTTAGTAGCTATACTTTAAAATCGTTGGGTTCTTATGCATATAATTTTAGTATTTTATTTTGTAGACATATTACTTTTAAGTATCTTTTATAAACCCAGAAAATAAAATATATTAAATATAAAAAGTATGAAACTAAAAAAATTGTTAATATAAAAAGTAAAAAAGTAAAAATAGTTAAGTAAATCCAAGCAAACAATTTAGGTATTTATTATCAGTTAAAAAGACACGTGATACAAAACTCACCTGGTAGCGTCTTGATTGTGATAACATAGGACCAACTTTACTTTCATAGGAACTGAGATAGTTACATCTTCTTAAAATTATAATAATTAAAACGATTAATTTTTAAACTTCAAATAAAACATAAATCTTTAAAGTAATGGAAAGTGTGTGTTAAATGTGAAGGGAAAGGTGTATTATAAATATTTACATAAGCTTAAATTTAAAAACCATGACAATTAATTAATATATTTTAATTTGAGTAAATTATATTAATCAATTTTTAAACTTTATGAAATTACACAAACTCTTCTGATTTTTTCTAGTCTTTTATTGAACCAATAATGCTTGAATCTAATGGGGTGGAATATTTAGGAACAAAAGAAAAATGGTGATGTTTTAGATTCCCATTTTTCAACCCTGATGACTAGTTACTCTAGGCTTTGGACTTTCTTGAAGAACTATAAGTGGGGTAGTGTGGAATTTTGGGAATAGTTAATTTTGGAAGTCATCTTTATCTTGTTTGAAGTACCATTGATTTATGCTCCATTCTTGTGATTGTAAGCTTAAACAATCTAAGTATTATGACAAACACAATCCAGAAAGTTAGTTGTATCAGTCATTATTGTTATATTCTATGCACAAGAAAAAGCTGTGCCTTGTTTTGGAATTACCTTATTTATTGAATGTGTATTAGGAAGAATATTTCACCATTATACTCAGTCCAAAATGCAACAGGCCAAAGAGGTAGATGTGTCTTGGGGAACTGCTCTGGTGGGGATTTTTCATAGCAGTTGATGGTTGCAAAGCTGAACCAAATTAAGGGACCACACAACACAAAGTACTCAGGTACAAGTTTCTTGCATTCTAGACTTCTACATGTTTGAGAAAATACGTCACAGATATTATAGTTAATGAAATGCAAAAGTTTAAGGTTATCATTGTTTCTATATGAAGCAGCAGACAAAGTGTTCTCTTGTGTTTTCACCACCATGCATCAATGGACAATTCTATTAGGTGCCCAAATTCCAAAATTGGAAAAAACATGTTGTGTATATGTATTAAGGGAGTTCATAAGACATGTTATTATGGTACATTACTAATAATGAGTTGTTATATAGGTAAGCATATTTTGTTAACTTTATGATAAATTGCCGGAGTTGTTAAACTATACAAATAAATATCAAACAGCTCACTTTGGTTGTCCACGTTCAAAAGAGATATGAGTACAGATCAACAATCACCACATATTAAAGCCCTCTTAGATTATATGTATAAATAACTCATTTATATGCTTAAGCTTTGAAAATTTCAGCATTAGGAAAAGAAATGCTGATACTAAGTATCCTTATCAGGAGACTAATTATGAATTGAAACTTTCTAATTTCAATTGGTGACCATATAAACAATATTTGGAATCAGCTTTTTGAAAAAGTGACCACTGATTACACTTTAGACATGTGTGATTAGGAGGAGTGGTGGATTTTAGTGTGCAATTGGCTAACACCGTTCAATTTTTATCTTGACAGTGAAAAAGTCCAATATGGTCTACATGGAAACAATCAATGACAGAAGAGAATCCAAGTACGTATCATTAATCTCCAATAATGTAAGAAGGAAACAAGATAAGCGACAAATCAAAACAATAATAAAAAATGAAACACCATTCAGAATTGCGCACTTCTTATCTGCAAACTGCAGCATGCTTGAGATAAAGTTTACTCCATAATAGCTGAAGTGACTCCACTTCATACACACCACTCCATAATTCAATTAACTCACAATGAAAATTTCTTGCAACCATTCTGAGTTGGATCACGGATCTTGTTTCCATTGTGGTAAATTAGCCAAAATCACCACTCACTTATTGGCTATAGTACACAGCAGAAAAAAGGGTGACTCAAGATTCTGCCAACTTACAACTACTGTGTGAACGCATACGATAAAGGAGAAAAGAGATTCTTCAGTTGTTGCTTGTTTCAACCGAAAAACTGTATGTCATTACTCATTAGATCATCGTGCCATCAAACAAGGTAAAAGAATCAGACAAGGGAGATAAATATCATATGTGAATATGTACAATATGCTTAGAGTTACTACTCAATGACTAAGGATTAATTTTTTTACTCAAAAGAAAAGGAAAATTTTCATGATTTACATTTTATAATAATCAGTTTATATAATGCAAATACAAGAGTTAATTAAATTATAAGTAGATTATAATTAATTAAACTAATAAAAATATGTATTTAATAATAACAATCTGCAAAATCTTACACATATATGAATAATACATATGCTAACATCAAGCTATTTTTCTTAAGATACAGTGAGTAACTTTTATATGAGTTGAAATCTGATGTCTAAAATCATATAATTTTTCTTTAAGTGAAATTATATACATGCATATTTGATTGGAATGAATAATTAAAAATGTCACTCTCATCACAGCTTTTGAGTTGCCTAGTGTGTCTCGGATTGAGAACTAAAACAGTTAGAGAATCCGTTCTGTCTGGAACAGTGTTTGTGGAAAAAAGGGGTGAATTCTTTGGAGGAGGCAGTGTGGTTGAAACATCAGCAAGCACATGGGAAAGATAGCAGTGTAAGAAGAAGGATCACCCGTGACGTTTTTTTGGGCAACCAAAATGGGAAAGCAACAGCCCCGTTTTGTTCCATTTCCCTTAATGGACCTAAAATTAATTATTGGTGAAGGAAATAAACCTTTTTCAATGTCCCCATTGCCAGACTAGGTTGTACTGCATATCATGGTACTTGCTACACCCTATGTCTATGTTGGTGAATGTCATGTGCCTTTCTCAACCTTCAAAACATCATTTTTCAAAAACTTAATTCCTATTGTTACCTAAAATCAAATTAGTCTCTTTATAAGGTAGAATTTGAATACTTGTTAATTTGAGTTGAAGTAGCTTCTATAGAAGTTTATCTGTAAGAAATATTTTGATGTTCAAATCAGTACATCATTAATAAGATAGAGTATAAATAAAAAGCTGAATAAAAATGAATAATAGGTTTTGTGAATACTAATAAATATTAAACTGAGTTTTTAATATTTTTTATTTGATTTTTCTTATACTTTAATTACTAAATCAAGATATTATACAACTAAAATTTTTCAATTTTTAAAAATGGAAAAATGAAAGAGTATATAATTATAGGTTTGGCTTTAAGATAAAAAAGAATAAATGAAAAAAATTATTATGACAGGTGGCAGTTAACAAAGAAAGGAACAGGGTGTGGTGTGTGGGGCCACAGTGGAGATAGTGACCGGACCTAAGTGTTTGAATTCTTGGTCCGACCACACATAACACTAACACAAACATAAACAGAACTCATTACTGTGTCTCTGTCCGCACCAAATAATTCTGCACCCTAACCGTTTCGCCGCCCCTATTCATATCACACTCCTTGGTCATCATGCCAAAATTAATTAATTACTTTTATATTCATGTAATAAAAAATAGTAATTTTTAACTACTTCAAAAATTAATTTCAAGATTTTATATATATTTTTTGGAAAATCCGCAAGACGTGAACACCAACACCCTTGACCTCTTCAATTCAAGTTTTTCCTCTTCAAGAACCTCTAACCTTTTCCTTTTTAGGATATTCTGATGGAAAACAAAAAAACAAAATCAATTTAACTCATAATAAAAATAAGAAAATGTACAATTTGAAATTTAGTTATGATTAAAAAAGTAGATTGTCATAAGTTATCAAATTATTTTATTACATTTTTTAACACGACCAATATGTTTTGTTGGAATTTTTTTATTAATTTAAGGAAGGATTTGTGATCTGGCAACAGTGGCAGTATCCAGTGACTCTTGGTCACCCACTAAATGCAAAACTTTCCTCCCAAAATCAAGACATATTCTTAATATTTAATTTCACCATATTTATTCTTACATTTAAATATTACAAAAACAACCAAAAGCCAAGCCATGAATATATAAATTAATTAAAATAATAATAATAATAATAAACAGAGGACAGAGGAAAACAGAAGAGAGAAAGGAAAGAAAAACTGAAGAGAAAGATAGGTAGGAAGAGAAGAGAGGGCGTTCAAACCGTTCGGGACAAGATCGGAGAGGGCATTGTTCCCACGGAACCCTAGCCATCAGCCTCCGTTAATGGCGTTCTACGCCGCCGTCTTCGCCGTCAGGAAAAATTTCCGGCGACGTTGAACTTCTTAGCCTCGATTTCCCCGCCGCCGGAAATGGCTCCGGCGCCGGCGGAGAACATAGTGGTGTTCGTGTTAGATAGGGAGCCACGCGCGCTAGATCTTTATGTTGTTTTCTTTCTAACTGACTGACTGACAAATCTGTTGCTACGATCGTAACCAACCGCGCGGGGAGAGGTCGTTACGGCCGTTACTTCCGGGCTGCGTGTTTCTCCAGCGGAAATGGTGAAGGGAGGGCAATGCTTCTTCGAGAAGCTTCGGCGGTGCGTTCGGACGGTTTTCTTCGTGGTGGCATTGGTGGCGTCGTTGGCGGTCACCTCGCTGCCGGTGGTTGTGGCGGTGGTTGACGTGTTGGTGCCGTGCTTTTTGATCTCGAACTTCACCTGCGTCAAGTGTTTCAGCTTCAAGGAGCATTTTCGCAGTTACGCTTTCAACAGCTCCTTGATGGACATTCCGCTCGTTTCAGTCATAAGATCGCTTATCATTCTCTGTACGCCGTCATTCGAACTTATAGAATATTAATACTAATTTATTACAATTCGAACTTATAGAATATTAATACTAATTTATTACATTGGAATACTTTTGTTCTTCATGGCATTAATTGTTCTAAATCATATAGTTTATATTGTTCTAATTCAACTTTTATTAGTTTTATTAACTTGTATTTTTATGCTCAGTTGCTCGCCCTACTTCAAATCATGAAGTTTATGTTCATCGGAAATTTGGGAGTTACATTCTTCTTTTTGTCTCCCTTGTGGATGAATTTTCACTATATTGTTTTGAGTGTCTGCATGATGGGGTTATATGATTTGTGCATGGTGAGTAGTGTAATTCTCATGTTGGGTTTGTTTTTTCGTGATGATTTTGCAGGTGTTTATTCAGTTTGTGATGGTCCTGCTCTCTCACACGGTCCTTACCTTGGAACTGTGACTCTGTGCTCCTTTCTGTCAATTGTTCTCCTTTCGGTCAAAGCTTGTTTGTTCACTGTAAATTCACATATCGAAGCGGAGGCTTCAGTTTCCTTCAGGAAGCAGAGACTTCATTTGAAGAAGCCATGGGGAATGCCTGTCTTGTTTCTTTCATCAGTTGTGTTTGCCCTTGGCCATACCGTGGTTGCTTATAGAACCAGCTGCAGAGCACGCAGAAAGCTCTTGTTTCATCGAGTTGACCCTGAAGCTGTAAGCTTAAAATTCCTTTCTAGTTTTTTGTTTATTTGATTTCATTTGTTTGTGTTGCTTCTTATTTTGAATCAAACGATTGTGATACTACAAACCTTCATTAAAGAAAATTGGGGAACTCAGTTAAAGTTCCATATATGCTTTTTATGTTATTTTTTTTTATCGAAAATGGAGATTCATCTTGATAACTTATATCACTCTTTTATGCTGACCTTTATTGAATCCATTTTCACTAGAAAATGACACCAAAATCACTTAATCAAACAGGTTCTATCGTGCAAAAATGTTTTCTCTGGCTATCCAAAGGTCCCACGATCTCCCACTCCTTCTGTTGGGAGAACTCCCAAAAGTGACTATGAGACAAGGCGAAGACCTTTTGGTACTGCTCGTGATGAAGAACTGCTTGTCAGATTACTTGCAAACTCGGACAGCTCATTCATTACATGCCAAGGACTTACACTGCATTACAAGCTAAGTTTGCCTGGTTCACCTCCACATTCATTGTCTTCAATGTCCTGTATTGAGTCAAATTCTAGCCGCATTACTTCAGCAATGGCCGCTGGGTTCGCAAAACCTAATAAACATTTTCTAAGTGCATCTCCAAATATCCAGCCACAATTGTACAGGAGCTATAGCAATCAATTCCATGGCCCATCCCTACATGTTCCTCTATTGGATGGTCCTATAAATTCTAGTATTTCTGAAGATATCCCTGTTTTTCACCTGGATGGTGTTTGTGAAGATGAAACTAATATATTAGATTATCAATCTATGGAGAAAAATTCAAAGAATGTTGGCCAATTAGGTCTTGTTTTAATACATGGGTTTGGTGGAGGAGTCTTCTCTTGGAGGCATATGATGGGATCTTTAGCTCGGCAGAGTAATTGCTCAGTTGCTGCATTCGATAGGCCTGGTTGGGGATTAAGTTCGAGGCCTCGCAGGGAGGACTGGGAGGAAAAAGAGTTGCCTAATCCTTATAAGCTTGAAACTCAGGTGAGTAATATTTGTCATTTATGCAAATTGTCTTAAAAGATATTTTATTATTTTCCTGTTACTTGTTTTGATTAGATTAGCCATGAAAAAACACGTTGTGTATATGGGTTTATATCAAATGGCTACCCATTCCTGTATGGAGTCAATTTATTATTTCCAAGGTCAAGAGCTAATCAAAAGTTGCATAGCTGTTAATTTAGGTTGCCCTTTTACGCTTGGAATTTATATTCATTACCAGAACTTCTATGTAACCATTGTTAATTTTCATTTTTTAATTCATGTTTAGTCTGTAACTGAATATTTGATAGATATGTATTTTTTTCAGGTTGAACTGCTTTTATCATTCTGTTCGGAGATTGGATTTTCTTCAGTGGTGTTAATTGGGCATGATGATGGAGGATTGCTTGCTCTTATGGCTGCACAAAAAAATAAATCATCACTGAGTTGTTTCAACGTGTGTATTTCTTCTTCCTTTATTTTTTGCAAGTACCTAACTTAGTGATTTTGAATGCCCAAAGTATGATGCGTAGTGTTTATGCAAATGTAAATCGCTATGTGGGTTTGGAAATTCAGCAACAATATGATGTGTTTTTTTGGTAGCTCCGTCTTTATATTTACTAATGGTATGTGTAATCACATACATATCGAGTCTTCTCGATGCATGTTTTAATTAAGCATTGTGGATTTGCAATAATTGATGTGCATAATTCGCAATTCATTGTATTGAGGTTTGATCTGTTTTTTGTCCGTTCAGGTTGATGTGAAAGGGGTTGTATTGCTAAATGTTAGCTTGTCCAGGGAAGTGGTTCCATCCTTTGCAAGAATTCTTCTGCATACCTCACTCGGAAAGAAGCATTTGGTTCGCCCTCTACTAAGAACAGAAATCACTCAAGTGGTGAATCGGCGTGCTTGGTATGATCCTACCAAAATGACGCAAGAAGTTTTGACCCTCTACAAGGTATGTCTGTACCTTAAGCTTTATTTGCATGATATAAATAAGAACGGCTCAGTATTTTGAGCTTCAATCTGTGAATTGAAATAAGTTCTAGGAAAGGAATGCTGTATAAAAATTAATGAGCCATCACATTTGTATAACGATTAATTTAATTTTATGCTTATATTGAATACCTAGTTCATTTTATCTGAGGAAGCATGACTGGATGTTTTGGAATCAATTTTTATTGAGCATCATTCACATCATATTACAATATAGTCTGCAACTTTTCACATCATCCTTCTTACCTATGTTTCTCTATATTTTTCTAGGAGTATTATTTCTAGATTCAAAAACTTATTAACTAGTCTTATATGTAACTGTCGTTATGTGTTTAGGCTCCACTATTTGTAGAAGGATGGGATGAGGCACTTCATGAGATTGGTAAATTGTCATCTGAAACCATCCTTTCAACTAAAATCGCAGAATCATTATTACAAGCTGTAGGAGACATTCCAGTGTTAGTCATTGCAGGTTCTGAGGATTCCCTTGTTTCCTTGAAGTCCTGTCAAGCTATGGCCTCAAAACTTGTAAATTCTGTAAGTATACCATCTTGTTATAAATTCTCTGCAAAACTTAAAAATACTGTATGTATTATTAAGGATTGAAAATCATAAGTGTAAAATGGACAGGGAGAAAACAGGATTATTATAGCACGTGATTCAAATTTCTAATGCTTTTGTTACCATCATACGTGCAGAGATTGGTTGCCGTATCTGGATGTGGCCATTTACCCCATGAAGAGTGTCCGAAGGCATTGCTTGCAGCTATCTCACCCTTCATCAGTAGACTCCTATTTACATCTGACTCGCAAAGCCAATGAGTTCATTGCTTTTAAAGCTGATTATACATAGGGTTGTTATCTATTGTAAGGGTCCACGATCTTCCTTCTTTTTTTCTATAATTGTTTTGGTTTTTCTCCTCCTCCCATTTTCTAATTGATGTTACTTCAAGAGAAAGAGACTAAAGATCATCTCTTCTCTGGAGTGTTTTTGACGTGCTAGTTTTAGGGACTTTAACATGTCAGTAACTTCTTCTTTTCTCTCTTTTAAGCTGTCAATATTATGTTCCATTTCATCTGCTTGTCATTTTTCCCACTTAGAAGAGGGTGGAGAAACAGTATACATTTGTAAATTCATCACCACATTGAGAATGAATATAGTTTAGCACGGTTTGGTTTCTGGTCACTGCACTCAATTAATTCATACTTTCTACGTCTTAAAACGACAATAACACCGTAAGTTGGAAACCTTCGATTTATTTGAAATTTGATAAAAAGTAAATTTTTATCTTTTGATGAATCCAACAATTTAATTACACAAATAGAACTCCTAAATAGCAAGTGTAGATTTGGTAAGGTGCATTCAATCATCTTTTAAATGAGTATTTATTTTAGTAAGTTATATTTTCATTGGTGTACTGCAGCACAAAAACGATGCCTGCAGATGCAATCGTTGCCAATTAAATTTTAAAATGAGTATTTTTATTGGGTAAAATGAGGTGAGGATTCCTTTAGCTGAGGTCAGATGGCTTCCATTCATAGCTGCAACCCATAAATCCCTTCACTGACACTGTCACAGTGCCAGATTTCATAACAATTAATAAAACAAGTGTAATGTTAGATTCTCATTTATATCTTATTGTCAATCCCCAAAAATACACTCAATCATCGCTTTCACTGTTCTAATAGATATGTTGGACCCTATTTATCTTCTCAAGATAATCCTTATCAAAAAGCACGACTTGATGGGCTTTGTCTGAATGAATCATGAACCTTTGACCATGATGGGTATGTAGCCATGATTGAGCAACCACTCTAACCAGGTTTTGTTTGGATAGACGAGAGAAGATGAATAAAAACAATCACTTTACATTTGGATGAAAACAATAAACGATGGTGTTGCAGAATGGGTTTGGCATGATTCCTCCAAGTCCTAAGGTCAGTCCCACCCTACAGCCAACCTCAAAAAAATGTTTTGTACCACAACATAAAACATTTCATCAAAGATATAGTTTGCGTTTTTTTTTTCTTTTCCTTTTAAAAACAATGATAATACTTCGTACTAATGGAAGTATAGATAAAGATAGACAAAATGGAAGAAGGATAATAGATTGATCAACTTTTAGGTCTTACATGATAATAATGAAAACAAAGATACGTGAACATATTGATCTCCTTGGAACATGTTACTGTTTTCATTGATTTTTCTTTTAATTGCGAAATTACTACTTAATTTGTTTCTATTTTCAACACGCGTTTTGATTAACTTGTATCGGAAATAGAGAAACAAAAAATGAAATTATGTTCGGTGCCCATTCTACATAAATTCTGAAGACGAGAAAAAAATCAAAATAACGAAATTTGAAATTAAAAAATAAATTTAAAAACAAAAAGATTTCCAAAAGTTAGGTAAGAAGACGAGTATATACATATACATTTTGTCTATGTCATTATATTTGCCTTAATACACATAGTAGTCATATCTATTTTTATTTTCAATTATTAAAACACTTTTAATTGATATTTTTATTTTTTTTCATGATCATTTCACATTTATCTTATTATTATTTGATAGTCTCATTTAATATTTATACTATTATAATTTTTTTATATTTAACTTTTGATAAAAGAAAAGATAAATATCTTTTGCCATTGAATTTATAATAATATCATATTTCTTTGTTATGATTTTAACCTTTTATAAAAAAATTATTTAATTATTTTTTGAAATAGTAAAAGACAAATATGAGTAAATTCCTTCCTTCAGATGATATGACAAAAGATTTATACTCGTAACTTTAAAGATTTGGATGAGATAATAAACTTCAATAGACATTTTCTATTACCATTCTTATGTATGCTTCTAAATGAAATAAAATTATCTTTATATTTCTCATTCTTAAACTACTTGAATCATACATCACTTATACTGCTTAAAGATGATATTTTTTAAAAAAGAAAATAGAATCTAAACCAACTCAAACTTAATAAACAACAAATTTTCCAATCAATTATATATTATGATTTATATTTTCTTAACAAGTTTTGTCTAATAAAAAAAATTGCTCAGAGTCAAACATACTACAAGCATATTCTCATAGTTTTAAAAAAATATTTTTCTGTTTTATTTTGGTTTTATTCATTTGGACAACTTCAAAAATCCATGTTTAATAAAAGACAAAACACATTTTTGCTTCTTCAAAATTCCGGATTTGAAAAGTAGAGATCAATTACACAGAGTGGAACTCAACATCTTCGGACTCAACATCTTCGGAAAAGTGCAGCAAAATAACAATTGAAAACCAAATTAAAAATAAATATCTAACATAAAAGTGCACTTAATATCTCAAAAAAAGTAAAAAGAGATACAATAGTCAGCACAATGTTCTAGACCCGCCACGTGTACTCCCTTATCCACAATTATTCTCCTCTGTTACGCTCTCCACCAACCGAATTTTACACTCACACCAAATTCCCTTTCCTTCCCTCAATCATACATCACCATTAAGGTTGACGCTGATGCAGTGCACGCCCTCATGGAGTCTTGTCGCACCAGATAATTTCTCTTTCACCAAAACTCAACTTGCACTACTTTCCTTTCTTTTCCAAAGCAAAACCAAATCCATTGTTCTTCTCTTCTCTCTCACAAATGGCAACCACATTCACGTTTTTCCAACCCACCATCATCCGGGCCTCTGCGGGCCCGCCCGGAAAGCCCGATCCCAGCAGCAGAAAGCCCGTTTCTTCAAATTGGTGGGCCCCTCTGTTCGGCTGGCCCGCGGAGGCGGACTACATCGGCCCAAAGGCGAAAGGGAAACCGAAACCGGATCCGGAGCGGGAACTGGGCCGGGCCGGGTCAAAGTTCGCTGCTGGGTGCTTCACAGAGGAGAAGGCGAAACAGCTGCGGAAAAAAACGGTTGAAACGTCGACGTTTCACGACATCATGTACCACTCCGCCATCGCCTCGAGACTCGCCTCTGATGTTTCGAAAGGGTACGATAAATAGAAACCCTATTTCCAATTTCCAATTCCCAATTCCCAATTCGTCGACTTTAATTCATAGTTCAAACTCTTTCAACTATTAATGATTTGGGACACTCTGTAATGTAATATTTGTGCATGATTTGTTTTCCTTTTAGTGTGCTTCTTTCTTTTGCATTCTCCACCTTTTGGGTCTGCAATTATTAGGCTGAATTAATGTGACTAAACTATGTTTAATCTTGTTTTCAAAAACAATTTCCTTTTATGTTTAGTTTGCTTCCTTCTGTTATATTTCCTTGTCTTAAAATTTTAGATTAAATATAACTTTAATAAGATTTTAGATTAATAGTAACATTAATTTTTTTCTCAATTTTTCAAACAAATGATATTATAACACATGATTTATAAGGATGACCAGCTTAAATAAATACACTTTTAAGACAAATCTATTCCGTCGAGTACGTGAATAGCCAACCTAAAATTTTTTAAAACTCCTGCAGAGCTTATTTTGATGATTACTAAAATATAATACCCACTCAAAATAATTTAATTAATAAAATAAAAATTTAATCTTTTAAAATATAACTAAATACATAATATGTTATTTGTAGGAGATTTTCCATCTATTAAAAATAATATTAGTTTAGAAAATAATATTAATTTAAAAAATATAAGAGGGGACAATTTTAATCTGAATTTTGTAATCAATTGCCCTTGAAGGAATTTGAATAACATGCAGAACGCTTACCAAACAAATATTACAAGAACTATGCAGCTTTATGCTCTGCATAATAAGCATATAATCCTTGCCTAACTGTCCTATAATAAGTAATTATAATAACATTTAATACATAAGCTAAGCTGTGCTACTGTAAAGATAGTTTTTTATTTTTTGTCAATAATATATAAAAAAGTAACTCTTTTAATGTTTTGAGTCCTTCATGTTTTTAGCCTGCTTTTTCTAAGGGAATATAGTTATCTTCTCTCAACATTTTAGTAATGATTCTTTTAATGTTTTATAAGAAAAATATTACATAAAAAAGTAAATATTATTAATGTTTTTATTTGAGAATAATAATACCTTTCTTCATTTGATAGATAGAAAAAATTGTAGAAAAAAATTGGTGTAACGATATATAATTATTCTTTCCTATTATTAAGTAATAATAGAAAGATACATCTTTCAATGGTTTTGTATTAACTTCAAATCCATTAATATTAGATTACTTAAATTAATTATTATATTTGAAGTATTATATTCTTTTTGTAATTTATTAAGATTGGATTTTTAAAGAGTGTGTTGATAGATTAAGAGATAAACATATACATAAATTATCTTTAATCCAGTTTTTTAAATAATGTAATATTATTTAAAGTATACGAAGATATGCACTCGTGCAACTAAATGAACTAACAAATAAAGAATTATATATGCATTCACAATGTAATGTTATTTTTCTTTTACTTACCGAAAAATATCTCGATAAAGAGATATATTTTTTTTTCATGACTCATCGTATCATACTTGAGTTGGGGGACGTGTGTACCATGGGATCCTAGTAATAGAGAAGTTTTAGGCCAACTGAGCATAATTTAAAAGTTAAAACTGTTTATAATAATTACAACTCAACATAATTTCATAATCTAAAACCACCTAGGTTATTATTAACCCAAATTACTAGTAAGGCTTACATGTGTTGATACAACTTAAAATCATCCTAACAATAATTTAACGACTAACTAAGTAACTTGTTGGAAAAGAAAGGCTAAAAATATAATAAAATAAAATTTTGAAGACATGATAAAAATTAATGTCTTTAAAGATTTATTCATTATAAATTATATAATTATAAAAGTCTTTCAAGATACAACAGAACTTTCTCATAATACACATGATTTCAGAACTAGTTATGAGAAAAATATCTTTTATGAGAAAAATAACTAAGATATTTAGAGAAGAAAATAAAGAGAGAGAAAAAAAAAAGAAAATATATGAAGAGGAGAGAAAGTAATATTATTTTATATGATTTTCAAAGTAAGTGAGCAAACTGGTTACATGATCTAGTGAAAAAAAAAACCTTCAATATTCAAAAAGTTTTACTAACTATCCACACTAAAACTTCTATAATCTGTTGCGAATATTTCTTCAAATTGATGGCCGTTTTAGGATTTTCAATTTCCCTTTTTTTAGTTTTCAATCTTTTTCCTTTTTTTTCAAGATTTTACAATCCGTTATTATTATCTTTCCACAACATAATAATTATTTAAAATCAATCACTTTACTTAAACCACAAATCTTTATGACCTAAAAAGTAAAAACTTATTAAAAGAATACAAATACACAAAATTATCCTCAAACTTATATTATTACTTCATAAATGTATTAAGTATCTATATAAACCTACACCTTACCCATAATCATTGATTAATGGATATTTAGTTATTTTATATGATTTATCATATACCATGGTAAACTAAACAACAAGGTAATAAGGTTATGTACAATTTATCATTAATATTTGTATGTAACAATTAATATCACAAACTAATCATATTATCCACAATTTTTTTATTTACATTTATTTGTAATAATCAATATACTAGCTTTTGCACCAAAAGGATATATTTTTTCTCAAATTTTGTATGTGTTCGGATAAGTTGAGTGTAAGCAGTACGACTTCAACAAAAAAAAAGTTATACTTACAATATAAGACTTCAAATGAAGGAAAATCATACTTATGATAGAAGACTAAAAAAGATTAACATCGAAATACAGAACATAATTTTAGTTAAATAAAAGTACAACTAAAATAATGTGCACAGGAATAACTTTAAGTAACGAAGTCGTCTTCAATATTGATAACTTCTACATAATTTTTTTTTATGCTGAAGTGTTGTAGCTCTACTTCTCTCATATCATATTTTTAACCAAATCGAATTAAAAAAACTGAAAATTTTGTATACTTTTATTTGTCTCTATTTTTAGTGTATTTGTAAAATTTGATTTTTTATGATTAGTTCTTATAAATTTGAGTTTTTCAAATAGCTTTATATAGTATTGCGAATAACTTTGAGTTTGTTTAAACAAAAATAATTTAAATCAATTAAAAATAAAAAATACAGTAGTATTTAAAATGATGAATTCCTTTTTTTATATTTAGCTTGTATTTGTTAACAAAGATTGCAATTTCATTCCTTCATATTTGTTTTTGCTTCAAATGTTTGATAAACTACTTTGAAATTTTTTATTTTTTTTAATAAATCTGTTTAATAAACTACTCTAAAAAAATTTGAATTTAAAGAGACGTTTTTATCCATATAAACGTGTATAAAACGCGACACCCTGAATGGCTGTGACGTTGATGCGTGATATATCTGCTTCTATGCATAAATTTCATAAAAACAAAGGATTAGACGCATGTTTTTTCTAATAAATTTTATTATTGGCTAAAATTTATAATTCTAAATAAAATTTAATCTAGAATGAATAATTATTCAAAAGACTACACTGTTAAATTGTCTTCAATTTGACTTTATCATAACATTTTTTGGGAAAAATAAAACGAAATCTTCTGCACCTTCTCAGTATTGTTAAATCACAAAAGTCACTCCAATTTCATATAAACAAATAAAGTATTCATAAATATTTTTTTAATTTATATATTTTTGAATAAATTTTTTATATTAACGATAAATTAAAAACATTTTAATAAAATAATATAAGCCATAATCGAATTAATGGAATTCACAAGAGAGGCAACAATAACAGTACGTGGAGTAAAAGCCACAACGTGGCATCTTAGTAACCGTTACATTTTCTCTATCCACACAAGTTCTAACCTACGCCGTGTGCGTAAACCAAACCTCGAATCACGTAAGTTTCACCAGGTACACCCCCGGCGCACGTTAAAAACAACAACTTCGTATTTCACGCTGACAACGTTAGTTGATGTCAAAGGAAAGGCGCGAAGCAGAGGATTCGGTTCAAACCTTCACCTTAGCAACTGTGCCCTTCGATGATGGGATCCGGGTCGGGTTCTCTGCTGTGGTTCCGGAAGGGTATTCGGATCCACGACAACCCGGCTCTCGAGTTCGCGTCCCGAAGTGCCTCTCATCTCTACCCTGTCTTTGTCATCGACCCGCATTATATGAAACCCGACCCGAACGCTCCCTCACCCGGGTCATCGCGCGCGGGTCTGAACCGCATCAAGTTCTTGCTGGAGAGCCTCGTGGACCTTGATCTCAATCTCAAGAACCTTGGCTCGCGACTTTTGATTCTCAAGGGTGACCCAGCTGAAGTTGTCATTCAATGCTTGAAGGAGGTATATCTCTACCATTGATTTCTTTCTTTCTATTGTTTGCTAAATTCAAGCTAGTTAGTTCTTTTATCTGTCTTTGTTGTTGTTGTTGTTTCAGTGGAATGTCAACAAGCTCTGCTTTGAGCACGACACTGAACCGTATTATCAGGCTCTGGATGTTAAAGTTAAGGTACTAATGTTGTTTACTGATGTTTTTGTTGTCTGAGAAGCTTAGTGTGTTGTTGGGGTGTGGTTTTTGGCTTTAGTGGGTATGTGTTTGCAGAATTTTGCACTTGCTGCTGGAATTGAGGTTTTCTCTCCTGTGAGTCACACACTCTTCAACCCCTCGGATATTATACACAAGGTGAGTTTAAACCTTCATCAAATCGTTTCAATTTACTAAGTTTTCCATGCTTATACAATACAAGTGTTTCATGTACGGTTAGATTCCTAGGTTATTCGTTGTTATTATTATTGTTGTTGTGATTATGTTAACTTGTGATCAATTTGTTCATGTTCTTGCTAATGCCAAAAAAGAACGGAGGGAAGCCGCCCCTTAGTTATCAGTCGTTTGTCAAGCTTGCTGGGGAACCGCCCTTTCCTCTCACAACCGTATACTCTTCGCTTCCTCCAGTTGGCCACCTTGGAAGTTGTGATGTTTCTGAAGTTCCAACGATCACAGATCTTGGATATGGAGATGCTGAACAGGTGCGTGAGTGTGTTATATTTCAGATTATACCCCTTCTGAGCACCTAACGAGAGAAGTTATATTCAGGATGAGTTCTCTCCTTTCAAAGGGGGTGAGTCAGAAGCATTGAGGAGATTGGATGAATGCATGAAAGACAAGGTACTTTCCACATTCGAGGTTTCAGCATTCAAAAATAACAACTATAAGCTCAATGCTGTGATGCCAATTCATCAGTATTCATATATAAGATTGATGTTTCTTGCTGAAAGGTCAACTGCATGTAAATGGGAATGCAACATAGTAATATAGGTTTTTTTAACTAGCATCAATTCTTAGTTTCATATTTTTATGATATTAGGAGTGGGTGGCAAACTTTGAGAAACCCAAGGGCAATCCATCTGCATTTCTTAGGCCAGCAACAACTGTTTTATCACCCTACCTGAAAGTAAGTCAAAACCTGTTACTTTTGAACTGTATTAAAGATTAAAGACAAATGAACCTTGTTGGGATCATTTCTACATTTTTGCCTTTCATTAACTTCCTTTGCAGTTTGGTTGTCTGTCTTCCAGATATTTCTACCAGCGAATTCAGGATGTATATAGAAGTATGCCAAAGCATACATCACCGCCCGTTTCTCTTACAGGACAGGTCCTGCCATCTCCTGAAGTTAATAGTACTTTATTGTTTTAAGAGCTCTACCTTGAGGAAACTGAAGCTGTCTGACTTTTGCAGTTGTTGTGGCGAGAGTTCTTTTACACGGCTGCTTTTGGCACTCCAAATTTTGACAGAATGAAAGACAATAGGATATGCAAGCAGGTCAGATTAGAAGACGTTGCTAATGTATTCAGCATCATCTAAACATAACGATATGACAATTTAGCTCCTTATGTTCATGCTTCAAGAGTATTTAGTTTGATTATTCTCTAATGCACTTATATCCTTATATTAGTGTTGGATCTGTTAAGGCAAATGTGACATCAGTTGTTATTTAAAATATATTGTAGATTCCTTGGAAGGATGATGATAAACTGCTGGAGGCTTGGAGGGAGGGTAGGACAGGATTTCCTTGGATTGACGCTATCATGATCCAGGTTTGGTTTTGTGTTTTGACATACTCTTCCACATGAAGCAAAATGAAAATTGTATTGCTTTAAATTTGTGTACCTCAAAACTATTCTGCCACAAGACCTTTTATCAGCCTTCTTACTTAGGAAGTGCAGTTGAATTCGTCATTTCATGTTGTAGCTACGCAAATGGGGTTGGATGCATCATTTGGCACGGCATTCTGTGGCATGTTTTCTAACTCGAGGCGATCTGGTATAAGTACTTTGATACTCTAAACGTGCCAAATTATTCATGCTATTCTATTGGATGCTAATATTTGTTTTTGCTGCTGACAGTTTGTTCACTGGGAAAAAGGACGTGATGTCTTTGAGAGGCTTCTGATTGACTCAGATAGGGCAATTAATAACGGAAACTGGATGTGGCTTTCTTGTTCATCTTTCTTTTATCAGGTATGAAGTATACTTTGAGTTCTGAATTTTCTGTGGAAAATGAATATATTGAACTGGATTTGTTTTTTTTTTTTTTTTTCATCTGAATTTTATCAGGCTTCTGTTTAGGGCTTGAATCCTGAATAATGCTCTAACCCTTTTATCTCATGTTTTGTTTATCATGATCAGTACAATCGTATTTATTCCCCAACCACATTTGGTAAGAAGTATGATCCTAATGGCGACTATATTAGGCATTTTCTCCCAGTCTTAAAAGGTATGTCATAGTTCCCTCACTTCCATCATGTTTTACCATCTAGTCAGTTTTTGTTTTGATAAAATGTTAGAACTGAACATCTGCAAGCAGATATGCCCAGGGAGTACATTTATGAACCCTGGACGGCTCCTAAAAGCATTCAGACCAAAGCAAATTGCATAATTGGCAAAGACTACCCAATGCCAGGTAAGCTGTTTACTTTCAGTTTCATTGGCTTCAACAGTTTACTTTCAGTTTCATTGGCTTCAACAGTGAGTCATATATATAGTATAGAGGAAGGTGAGAGTCATGGAAGGTTTAGACCTAAAATTCATTAAATCTAAAATTCACTTCTTAAGATGATATCAGAATCTATTATAATAAAGTTGTATAAAGTCGTTGGGTCTATTAAACCATCTTTAAATATATAATTTCACCTATAAATTGGGCAATCTCCACACGAAGAAAGCGCTTTGGAGATCTACATCTCACTAAGTTTATAAATGAGTGCAAAGTTTGTTATGATGTGAGATTTCTTTAGTTTGAATGAGGATTGCTAGGAAGTTGTATTTCTCTGATTTATCTATCTGTCAGAAGTTTTTTATGAACCTGATATCTGGTTGCAATTGTTTGACACAAATTAACCTTATTCTATGAATACGCCTCAAAGTTAATCACCAAAAACAGCAGCTTGAATAAGCTTTTAGAACACATTTTTCTGATAAAACTTAACATAGCTTTTTACAACATCCCTTGTATGGGGTTCAATATTATACTTATTCTTTATGAGTTGTGTTTCAGTTGTTTCTCATGATTCAGCGAGTAAAGAGTGCCGAAGGAAAATGGGGGAGGCATATGCATTGAATAAAAAATTGAATGGTTTGGTTAGTGAAGATGATCTGAAAAACTTGAGGAAATTAGATGAGAGTGAAATGCAAGAGCCCGAAGCTAAAAGATCTAAGCAACAGCTGAAGGGCTGAGCCAAAATTTTAAGGAGTTGCAACTTATTCATGGAGGGTTATTATTTTGCATTATCAAGAAATTTGTATTACATGTAATGTATTTCTAGAGATGAACCACAAATTAGAAGCACTATGACACATTATATTTTTTGCATGTATACCAAATTATTTAGTGAACTTACATCAAAAGACAATGAAAACATTGTGTCCTTCAGTTTATCATTTTAACAATAATGTCTACGAGGTTTCTCTTGTAAATGTATAATGTCACTGTATTATGTTTAAATAATTAATGAAGGTAAAAGTTTAATAGTTTTCTTATAAATATATAATGTCACCCAACTGTGATAAAATATCTTATAAAATATTTGACGGAAGAAAAAACTATTCGCATTAGTTTTAAATTTTTGTTAGACAAAGTAAAATTATTTTTTTGTATAAATAAAAGTTACAATACGTATTTTATCAGAACTAAAAACATATTTAGATAAATTAAATATAACGTTTTAAACAAATTTTACTATTATTAATTATAATAATAGCTAACGAAAATCATTTTCAACTAAAAAAACTTATATTTTTCACTTGATCTTTCATATTTATAATTATAAATGGAAAAGTATCTTCTAAAATTTTGTCAATCTTATTATACATTGATGAAAATGGAAAGGCATAAAGGGAAAGAAAAGTAAGAAATATAAATAAAAAAGAACAATTAAAAAAATTATATATTATTTGAATAGATAAAATAAATTCTCTTAACTTATTTTGTTGAGTGGAAGAAAGAGAAAATTTTAAAACATTTTTTGTATTAATCGGAAAATAATAGGTTCAAGACATTGTTATAGTAACTTTTCTTAATACAAATTTATTTATCAGTTAATAAGATTTTTTCTCCCCTTCATTTCCGCCTGTTTAGATTAAAAATAAAATAAAAAATAAAAATACCGATAAAAGTAAAAGCTGGAATAAAAAATCCGTTATATGGTCAACATATAATATTAGTTCAACGACAAAAACGAAATAAAACACTAGTAAAAGAATTATATATATATATATATATATTTATTAAAAATAATTATATATAAAGAGTAATTTTAAAAATGTTTATTAAAAATAATTATATATAAAGAGTAATTTTAAAAGAAGGATAATGTACACGGAATGAAGAAATCTTATTACATGTGTTGTAGATAAATTATTTATTATTGTTTTTAAAATTTTGTTACAAAAATAATTCTATTTTTAAAATTAATAAAATCAATAAAATTGTTTTTCTCCTATATTTTTCTTCATTTATTGAAATTGCACTATGGAGCATGCTGGTTGTCTCTCACTCCCTACGCATCCACTTATCCCAGAGGTTAATTTAAATGCCACCACCACAGTAACATTATTAATTTATTATTTTCATTTTAATTTACTTCAAAGTTATGCAAATATTATTTTAAAATATATATTTAAATTATTTTCAAGCAATAATCTAAAATTGTAATTTTGAGCGTTCGGTGGGTTAGGAGCAATCGAAGCAGAAGGGGTCAACAACTCCAGTTCCAATTTTCTGACTCGGTGCGACCTGAGAACAAACATGTTGCGGAGGTTTCTCTCTTCTCACCTCAAAACCCTAGCCGCCGCTTCTTCCACTTCTTCCACTCTCCGATCTGCTTCCGCCGCCGCCAGATTCACCGCTCTTTCTCGCTCCTCCCGCTACTTCTCTACTCAATCCGGTGCTCTATCTTCCTCTCTCTTCCTTTTCCCTTTCGCCAATTGCTTAATCGATTAACTCGTCTTGTTTCTTCCTCTCACAGAGGATGCTACTGCGATAAAAAAGAAGGTTGAGGATGTAATGCCTATCGCTACCGGACACGAGCGTGAGGAGCTTCAAGCTGAACTCGAGGTCTCTCTCTCTCTCTATCTATCGGTTCAGTGAAATGCATATTGTGCTTCCTTACACTTTTCAGTGGACTGTTTTTTGTTTTTTTTAGCTTATTTATTCTTTGTATGCACACACAAAACGTTATGGTTAAGGTTAAAGTGTTGAAGAAAGAGCTGTTAAGCGAAGTGCTATCTCCTGTAGACAGTTTAAGTTGAACCAAGCATTTGGAGGGAGGTTCTCATTGTTGTTTTAACTGTTATCTGATTGTTTTGATTAGGGAAGGGATATTCTGGAAATAGACCATCCCGAAGGTCCATTCGGCACAAAGGTCAGTCTTATTGCTTCTCTGTTTAAGTTGTATTTTAACTAATGTATTATTTTGTGTTCGGAGGAAAACTGCGTGAATCACGTAGCATTGATTTTGCCAAGGAAAACTATAGGATTCAGTATGTGATGTTCTTCGCTTCGTTTTTCATTGCATCTTCTGTTTGGGATTTATGCGTGTGCAGCAAGTTTTAATTTGAAGGGTTGGGAATCTTTTAATGCACTATTTCCTGTTAACAACCCCCCAATCCCCCTCTCCCCCGAGTAGTTGTACTTGTACACACTAGATGTGACTATCTGACGATATTTTTGTAGTGCCAACTGTTATCGATATCGGTATCGGATAACGTAAAATATAAATCTAAAAATCCTTTATAACTTTATAATATAACTTTATAACGGAAGCATTGTGGTAAAAAATTATACTGTATATAAATATAAATATTTTAAAAAAAATATAGAATATAATTGTAATACAAGAATAATGAAAGAGAGAATCATAAAATAATAATATTATGTCTAAAAATTCAAATAAGAATAATATCAAATTAAAACACTACAAATTTCAAGATCAAAACATAAAATAACAACAAAACATAATATAAATGTCTTAAATTTTCTAACTATCTGACTCTTCTTCAATCCCAATATAATTCTCTTCCATATTATGCAATGGGGCATATCCCTCCTCCTCTTCCCTTTTAGAGGAACTCTTTTCAAAGTTAAGTAATTTTGGGAAACTCTTGTCAAAGTTAAGTAGTTTTTCAAACTCAGAATCAGAGAGCTATTATGCAATTCATTCTCAATCTCAATTTGAATCTTCTCTTTGTTCCTCCATATTGAGGTTGAAGTTGCACTTAGACCTTTTTTAGAAGCATGAAAGATCCAATAACAATACCACCATTTGGTGGTTGCTTTTTTTTACCAGTTGCTTGTCTCCTTGTATAAGTTATTGGTTCTCCAAGACTTGAAGTTTCATAAACGGTTGCCCAATTAAGAGTGGAATCATCATAGAAAACCAACTCAATTCCTCCCTTTCTCATTATCATTATCATCATCATCTACTTGCTCCACTAACCACTCATTACACTAATCAATGTCATTCAATACAATAGGGTTTATTTCATCCCTAATATTGTATCTTTGAGCAAGTTGTTGGTTATACTTTGTGTAAACCAAATCATGCAACCTTTTGTGCTCCAACCTATCTTTTTTTTTAATGAATCTACATTGTGAATAAGCAAAATGTGAATTAATTTCTTTTTGCATTCTATAAAAAAGATAATAATGAATTGAGTCATGTCATGAACAATCATTATTACTTGTTCAAATATGGTCCAATTGTGCTCACATCCTGATGAACTACATGTCAAACTTAGAATCTTTGATTGCTAACTTTTGTAAGTTGGAGGCTGTGTGCCCATAATTCTTCCACCATTTAGCTATACAAAATGTAAAGAAAGTAACTTAGAGTGTAACCATTATATGATATAAATTATATCTTAACGCAATTTAGAAAGTGTTTAAGTGTCTCACCTAGAGTCGCGGTCTTTTTGATTCTTTGGCAAAGTCATCACCAAAGAGTACACATTCACTTTTATAAAGAGACAACTTAGTTATCAATGATTGTAAATACATCACCAAAGGTATGTTACAGTTCATTTGATTCGATGAGCTATCTGCCTGTGTAAGTATTCATGTCTCTTTTTATCTTAACAAATAGTTTGGTCAGATCCTCATTGCCATAATATTAGTAATGATTTTATAAATGTTGCATCTATTTCTGCTTTCATTATTTGTTTTGGTTCGTAGGAAGCACCTGCCATTGTAAAATCTTACTATGATAAAAGGATAGTTGGATGCCCAGGCGGTGAAGGCGGTGAGGATCAAAATATCCCTTGTTACTCTTAATTTGTATGAAGATATCTTCCCATAGTGATGATAAATGCTTGAATTCTGGTTGTGGTGTTAATGAGGGGGTGAACAACTTGTTTTGACTGCAGAGGATGAGCATGATGTTGTTTGGTTTTGGCTGGAGAAAGGCAAGCCTCATGAATGTCCTGTGTGCGCACAGTATTTTGTTGTAAGTTCACAATGATATCTAGAATATCTAATACTGTTGCGTAGTATTTTTGTGGTGAGTTTAGAATCAATGAATCATTTATATTCTGTGCTTTTACTTTAGACAGAGATGGAGTTGATTGCCAAGATAATTAGGTATTTAGATTGAAAATTCCTAGTTGGATGCTTCACTTATGCGCATTAGTAATCGATGTTCAACTTGTCAAGCACCATGGCTTAGTGGTTGTTGTCAAGCACTATGACTGTACAGGCTGAGGCCGCTCCTATATAAAATATATCTGGAGCAATTTTTCACTCCCTTACTTACTCAAATATTTCCACAATGTAGTTTCTTTAACTAGTCTTAAATATGATTATCTGGTTTTGTTGCACAATTTTGGTGTTTTTAGTTTATGGCTGTGAGATAATTCTCATTTTAGCCCAAAGATATTCTAAATTAGCTGATGGGAAAATGAGAGGTTTTCAATCTTGGCAATTTATGTATATGAAACATTGACTTTTTATTATCATCCAGAGCCTAGATGGTTTTAAGGTACATTTGGGTAAACAATTTAATTAGAGACTTATTCAATAAGCTCCTATATAAAATATTTCTGGAGCAATTTTTCACTCCCTTAATAACTCAAATAAAGTTTGTGATCGAGTTGGTTTGTTCTGATCCTGACTTAACACGTAAATTTGTGCAAATTAACCTATTAACACTCATGTTTGGCAACCATGGATCTAGCTCATCTTGATCAAATCACTTTGTTTGCTGAATGCTCGGCAAGTTCCTGAATTATCTGTAACATCCCAAAAAACAGTTTGAAATTCTATAGGAATTTGACTTATGTTATCTTGCCAATGTCATCAATATGATTTAATGTAATATGTGAGTTGGTGGCTTGTTCAGAAACACATTAGTGTATGCCTAACTATTGTCTTGTGTCCAACTTTCGAGAGCAAACTTTTTCAAATCCTGTCAGTTGTTTAGAACATTAATTGGAATTGATCAAATAACTATTTACACATGGACGCTAATTATTCTATCCTTTTTTCCCCAAACAGCTTGAAGTGGTAGGACCTGGTGGACCACCTGATGGACATGGCGATGATGATCATCATCACCATTGATTGATCATTCAATTTTCCGTCTGGAATAAATTCTGGAAAGATGGAGAGACATTGTTTAGCATACACTCCGGCCTTTCAAAATGCTGTGGCCTATGTTTGGTTTTGATTTGTCTGTATACCTCGTGATATGGAAACTTTTGAGATAGTAACTTTCTGCGTTTGTTTGAACGCTGTATGCTCATTTGCTTGAGCTATCATGTTGTTAGACTGTTTTGTTGTTGCGAAATAATTGATAGAACTTGATGATTCCTTAACTGGTTTGAATTTCTGGGATTATGTTTCTGGGAGCAAGGAGAGACAGAATTGAATGAATTTCAAGAACGTGTTTCGAAATTGTTTAAAAGGAGGGTCCTCTCGCCACTAATCTACATCCTTGTAATAGCGGTGTTTGTTTTAAATTATATTTCCCCATTTTGTTTCAGTCTATTATTTATCAGTTCGACTTTGTTCAAAACTCATGAACATATCTTAAAGGAATCATCTAGTTGAAGAATCTTTTTGCGCCTGAAAGGCAATGTGAAATGTTTGTTTTTTCCAAGTTCTAACTATTTGGAACGTTCACATGGCTGTAGAATATATAGCGTCAGAAATAGACGTTGAATCCGTATGAAAACTGCAAATACAACTTTGATTATACCGTCAATCAATTGGTTTGCCAATGAATCTTACAATAACTAAAAAGGTTATATGTATATGTATTGCCAAGAAATCTTTGCAAGAAGCTTTATAGAACGTACGGGTCATGAAGTTCTTAATTCTGTTTTATTTTTTCGAAGAAAGTGAAATCATACAATTAGAAATAAAGTAACCCAGAATAAAACCAGTATGTCTCTAGTTTAAGCGTAATTTATATTCCCAGAATTAAAATGCAGGATTTAAGATTTTATATTCCTAATTAACATACGGAAAGTTTGGCTTGACCTTGACAAGGGTAAAATTTGACTTTCCCATAGAAAAAGAAATATGTTCATATTTGAAACGATATCGTTTTCTAATAAAACAAAGGGAAAATGATGGTGCTGAAGGGTATCTGAGAGTTTATCTTCTGCAAAAAAATATAGAGATAAAAACATGCACATAACATAACACACGAGGACAACTTTTTCTAAAACAAAAAGAAAAGAAAAATATTGCGAAAGGAAGTAATCGAGAGGAACAAAATAAACGAAGGAAAAAGTAAGCACTGGAAACTAATGAAATGACAACTATATATTCCTAATTCTAAGAAAGATTTATCCGAAATGCTTAGAGGCGTTTGAGTAGTGCCCTTATAAAGGTAACATAAGCACATTGAAGTAATGGTAATGGCAATGGCGTCCAAATCAAGTAATTGGCATCTCAATAGAATATATTCAAAGCATCACTCATATTCTCATCCTATAAATGACAAAGGACACATTTAGTCACTTTCCTTTCAATTTCAAGTTATAAGGAGTCACCAACCCACATCTCATTTTTCACTAAATAATCAATCGCTGAACTATTTTTGTTCAAATTAAAAGCTTTGTTAATCTAGAAAAAGCAAAAATTAATTAAGGTCTTGGGATTAACCATTCTTTTATCTCACCAACAGAGATGAGAGAAGTTGGATTCCAAGTAAGCATGAAGAAGTGGGAGAATTTTGGAAAAGAAAATTCGAAATTGAAGAACAACTATAAAAATGACTATAACTTAGAACCCAAGTTTTGGCAATTTACTTAACTTGTACTCTTCAATTTGGCTAAAGTTGGCTAATCGCTAGAGTTTATGGCTTAACTTAATCTGTTTAAATAAATGGGTAAAAGCTACACATATTATTGTTATATCTTTATTTTTATAAAAGATTTTTTGTTATATTTTTATTTACAGAAATAGAACACAAAGATATTATAACAATTCTTACACATGACTCCACCAGAGTTAGTTTTTTTATCAAACAAATCTTTATAGATATCTATATATGAGTTATTATTATTATTATTATTAACGACTTTATCATAAAATTTCACTAAAATACAATTTTTAAAATATACTAGAACCGACCATGACACTGATTTAAGATTTAATGATTTAATCCGGTTAATTATACTAAAATATAATTCAATATGGATCATAATCAATTGCTTAAGCACATAACCTCTTTCCACTAAAATGAACGCGAATTGATTGATTTACTTTTTTTATACTCATTAAAATCATTCTTTGATTATTCTCTTCTTTTGAAAAAATTTAAACATAAAAAATACATTTCCTTTTAAATATCTAACAATATGCAACGTAAGATCAATACCATTTGTGTAACGTAATATGTAAGTAATTTCTTTTATAATTAGTATAATGATTTTGTACGATAGAAAACCTTTTACTTCAGTTGTATAGAGATTAGATTAAATTAAATTAATTTCGTTAGACGATTGTATGTAAATAGCTTGCTCTTATATTTTTCTTTCATTAGAAGAAGGTTCATTGAATGTTAGGTGAAGAAATCGTTCTTCTACTAGAACCCATTAGAATTTATTCTTAATCACACCATAAGAACAAACATGGAACTCCATAAAAATAATTAAGAAATCGAGTTAGATTGTTCTAATAGATAAAGTTCTTAAATTTTATATGACATTGAGAGACCTAGAAAATAAAATAAAAAGTAGAATAAATTCTATTAATGTGTGTAAAGAAAGTTGTTGTCTTACCATTTGGTTACTTATTGAAGCACTCTCCTGTTTCTTCTTTAAAAAAATTAAAATATAAAATAATATTTTTTATATTGAAACTTGAAAGTGACCATGGTTAACCACAAGAACAAGATAAAATTATCGTTAGCAACTAATTTTTGTTCTTATAATGATAATATTATTTTTTATAAATAAACATTGTATATATACAAGAGGCACTTCAATATTTTTTCACACCTAATTAAACTATAAATTAACAAACAAGTTGTTATTAATAAAATAGTATGAGAAAAATTTTCAAAGGTTATTGTTTCGAATTAATTGCATAAAAAATATTAATATATACATATATGTTCCATCAAAAAAATTGTTGTTGTAATGTGACAAAACATGAATATATACAGATATGTGTCACATCAAATATATGTCCAACCCAACCTAACTCCTAAAATATTTATAAATAAGTAGCTTCTCACTATGCTTTTAACTTTATATAGTGGGGCATATACTATACTCAATATATAATATTTTTTTTATCAATACAATATATATAATACTGAGGGAGGGAGTGTGTTTTACTTTGTTTTCCTGCACAAGATTAATTATTAAACCAATTGAAAACTTACAAGTTTGGAGTAAAAAATTAAATTAAAACTATTTGATGAGATTAATTAATGAACTAGTTGATAATTCCTTTCTGCATTGATTAATAAATCTTAAATGATATAAAAATATATATTTCTTTATTTAATTATATATAGAGAATTATGATTCATTATTTTGTTTGGATTGGGATAAATAAGAGAGACAAGATTAAGTAGAAAGTGAATTATTTAGACTAAAAGAAAATGTATAAAAATTAACGAGAAAAGTTTATAGTATACGTGATTGATATGAAAAATAATATTAAATTAACTGTGTTATATAATGATTTATTAAAATTCTCTTTATTATAAATTAAGAAAAAAGAATATAAAAGTTCAAATTACAAATTAATTGGTTTATCACACCAACTTAAGAATTGTAACGCTAAATTTAATTCTTTTGTTTGTGAAAAATAGTAAGTTAAATTGTTTTAATTAACTTGACATTGTTTCGTGTATATCAATAATGAATAAATACATAATTAATTATCTCTCCATATATAATGGATCATCTATTTACTCATAATCAATTATGACTTTCACAATTAATTTATAATTATTTTATAAATAGGATAAATGATGAAATATTTTGATACCACAAAACTGCAGTATGGTGATAGGAGAATATCTCTTATGACATGCATGATTATTGCAACTAATTATAGGACAAATTATTAATTAACCCAAATCAACACTAAGAGATAAAAGCAAACACCTTCAATCTGCCCTCAATTCTTCATCAACAGTTCAATACTCAGAAATTAACACATCATAACTTCCCATTCTATTTTTAAATTAAGGGATACTTCAGATTAATTACATAATATGTGTAATTAATTTTCTCTCAGGGAATCATTAATATCTCCTGTGGAATATATGGGTATTAGAATCCTTTCTCTCCTCTTTATTATTAATAAAGTATTATGAAAATGTTCCTTCTTGAGAAATCCACACACGCTGCCAAAAAAGTTTATTTTTAGAAAAAATCTTACTTTATTTTAGAAGTATTACATTTTAATTAGATACAGTTAAATTTTAATAATATTATAATTATATATATTTGGGTATAAAATTGATATTGTTACCACTATTTATGAAAAACTAATTACGATTTTAAAGAATTAAATTTTAGATTATTAAAAAATTAATTAAAATATAAATATCAGTATAATTAAATTTTAAAATAATTATAACGTAAGTATATCTAATTAAAAGGTTTATATTTTCTAAAACAAAGGAAGAGTTTTTGTAAAACTATTTTTTTGGTGGATATTTTAGTAAGAAAGAGTATTATAATAATGAAGAGGAGAAAGAGGATTCCAATACGCACACATTCCACAAAAAAGATGTAAATGATTCTCTAAGGAGAATTAAGTACATCTATTATCGAAATAATTAATTAATCTGAAAGTTAATTTAAAATAAAATGAAAATTAAGCAATTACTTTAAGAATAAGTTGATCCTCTATATATATATATATATATATATATATATAATATACTTTTAATATTTAAATTTATAATGATACACACAGTTTTTAAGTTTTATATTATAAAATAAATGATAAAGATTTGCTGATTTTGTTTTATCTTTTCCAAATATGATGATAACAAAAGGGTATCAAAAAAGAAAAAAAAAAAGAAAAGAAATCTAGGAACTTATAATTAAATAGTTTATAAAATTAACTTAAAAACTACTTGCCGTAACTAAGTTCTTCGAACAAATTTTAGTCAAATTAAAACAGATATTAATTATCCTCAATATCGCTAAATATTTCATACTACTAAGAGAAAATTTAGCTTGTTAGAGTAATTTGTTATAAACACTATCATATAGAATAAGAACTGTCATCCATGTCAAATTTCATAAAATGTAGTTTTTAATATTTTTTATAAGGGTAAAATATTAAATTTTAAAAATTAAAATAGATATAATTAATTAATGGTTTTATAAATTAACTAATAATTTATGAAATTAATTTATTTAAAAAATAATTATTTATTATATTATATTTCAATGAATATTTAGATCCCATAAAAATACATGATTTATTTTACTAAATATCCCAAAATTGAATAATTAAACTAAAGTAATAATAAATGTATTAAATATAAAGTTCAGCACTTAATATCAATAGATTCTGTATACACACTGAAGAATAGAATAGAAAAACATATTATATTTATGAAAGTTAACGTGACTTTTATAAGTAATCCTGTGGATTTATTTATGTGACTTTAATTTTCTTTTTATAGTCATAAGATCACTAGGCCATTTCATTTTTTTTTTAAATTTATATATTTGAATATTGACCACTCATAATAAAATCCAATCATCCACATTTAATATCACATCAAAGCACAGACATGTCAAATGATCTGATATTTTCTTGTATACGTAAGAAAAACGAATGTTGATTAAATAAAAATATCCAAGTTTTTTTTTTAAAAAAACACCACTTTTTAAAGTAATAATACACTTTTTAAATATTTTCAATGTAATTATTTATATGTGATCATAAGAATATTTATTACTGTTAAGAAATGTGTTTAAATTTAATTTATTTTGACAAAATTAATTTAATAAAGTAAAATTTAATTTTTAATTATATAGTCTCTAATAGGATCACTTCAAAATATAAGTTAATTTAAAAAATATGTTTTTGTGTGTTTTAAACTTACTAATAATATATCCCTCTAATTTTTCACACAAAAACAAATTTATTACAATTTCCAGAGTTATAATATAAATTATTATATTGCATTTAACACAATAAAAGTTGGAAGAAGAATATATGTTATTTTATGTGATTAAGTGACGATTACTTATTCATTAGTTCAAAATAAAAATTAAAAAATGTCTCGTCACTTTTTAAACTAATAAAATTGATTTCTTCTTAAAAAAAATCTCATGTCAACTTTATTTCACTCGTAAAGATTCATAAGTTGTATCGTAAAATTTACTTAATACAGAATGCGCATCAACGCTGCCACATCAATTGATTCCATAGTTGAAAATTCGCACAGAAATGAAGATAAGAAAGTCTCAATTAGTTGACATGACAGCAAAAGCAAATCACTACTGTGTTTTCTGCATTTTTTTATTCACAGACATTGCTTGCTTCAAATTACTGCTATGAATCATGCATAAATAAATATATGTGCAGAATTTTTGGGGGTGTAAACATTTTATTGAGATGTTACATTACATTTTTTGATGTATTACAGTAGTTAATCGCTACTGTGTTTTCTGCTATTTTTTTTATCTGCATTTTCTTTATTCACAGACATAGCTTACTTCAAATTACTGCTATTAATCATGCATGAATAAATATAAGTACAAAATTTTTGGGATGTGAACATTTTATTGAAATGTTATAATATATTATATATTCCTTTTTTTAAGTGAGGTGTTACTGTGTGTTTATGTCTAACACATATTAGATACTGACACGTATATAACATATGTATCGACGAGGTGTTCAGTCAAAAAAAATATATTTTTGGTATATGACAATTCTAATACTGTTATACCATAATTTTAAAAGGAATAATTTTATATTACATTAGTTGCATTACCTTTTTTGATATATCAAAATGTAAAATAAAGTGCAGAAAAGAAGGAATTCTGAGAAAAGAAGAAAAGAAAAGATAGGTAGGAGTGAATCTGCAGAATCATTTTTGTGAGAGTGGCTTTTCCATGAAAGTATATAAAGTTCGTTTTGTCCTAACAAAGATCGAGTAATTTATTTTATCCTCATCTCATAATTAATCTATAGTTGTGAGTGACAGAAAGTGAAGCTAGTAGCTACCAACACACTTATTATGGTTCACAAATGTCTACTCAATAGATTAGCACCAGCTTCCAAGCCTAAAACATAATATATGTGTACATATATTATATACCACAGGCGTAATGTGCAAGTTTAAAAAATAAATAAACAATGCATTGAATTTGTTAATTGTTGTTTGTTAGTTCCCAAGGAGAGGGAAGTTTTTAAATAGTGTTGCTATCATTTTCTTCCTTATTAGCATAAGAAGGAATATTTTTCCCTCTGTGCATTCCAGCTTATTGCATATCAGAGCTCTAAAATAAATGAAAATGGTCACACTCCAGTTGCACTACTTTTGGAATTTCCTAGTTTACTCTGCTTTACAATTTGCTGCTCAATATTATTATGTTCCCTTGCTATAAAGATTTGCCTATTTAAGCTACTACTTACTGTTCAAGATTAATGGTTTCTTTGCTTTGAGAAAGAAAAGGAATAGAGAAAAAAATGAGATAATTTCTAAGTTGTCTGATGAAATATAAAATAACAAAATTTGATTGTATTGAAAGTAGAAGAAAAGAACAAAAAATGGTGGATTTAGTGTCTTTTGCCTCTAAAATAGAAAGATTAGTAAAATGGTAGATTTAGATGAATTGAAATCCATCAATTTACATGCCTATAGTAGTCAACCTGCATTATCATCCTTAACTGTGGTGAAAAAAAAAAAAGGAAAATAACTTCTAATTTTATCCATTTGTTCTTCATGGTAACCAAATATACACTAAAGTTTTTATCTTTTAAAGAAAGATGATGCCTATTAGAAATCATTGCATGATTTAGAAATATTATGGACTCAATAAATTTTAACTAACATGTAACTAGATGTTATATTAATTTTTTTTTAATTTAAAAAACTCAAGTACATATTATACAGAAATTGATTGAGATCATAAACACATAATGGCTATACACTATTTAATAATTATTTAGTTCATAAGCAAGTCTTGTTACTTGATAATTTTTAACATAACATCATTCTTCATAGTATGCACCTTCTTTAATTAACTCAGTTTATTTCTTTAGCCGAATCATGGTGCCACATAAAGAGAGTATAAGACAAAAACAGTGTCAACAGAACTTTTTCCTAAACAGACACTTATGCTTCAACTAATGCAATTATTAATTATCATTATTTCTATTTGAAGCTATTCTTTTACTGTATTGTGAGGCTAGGGAGGAGTTTGGAGAAAAAGGGTGTTCTGAGTTGTTATATTAGGGAAAAATACATAGTTTTTTTGAGCTAGGAAGACATTAGGTGCAGAACCATTTATTGGCCATTCAAGTAGAATCTGCCATGTAAGTAGAATCACATTTAACTTTTTCCTAGGAGGACTTGTGGAAAACACATATATTAACCTTTTCCTAACCATTTATTGGCCATCCAAGTAGAATCTGCCATGTAAGTGGGACGTAATTTAACTAATTTGAGTTATAAGTCAATCATGATCAGTTTAATGTTAATCTTGCTGTTAGTGTGCTACCACTGTGTTATATATCAAACTATGAAATGTGCTTTGTACGGCAAATATTATAAAACATATTAATATTTATCATCCTTGTGTATGTATGCATGTTATCAAAGTTAAGTTCATAAGGCAAAAGAAAAAGAAAAATTGTTGGTGGTGGTTCTTTTTCCTGATGTTGATTAAATTAATTCACAGATTGAGAATATCCAACTAGAATTGTTCATTCACAGGTTAAGACAAGCAGCACCAAACAAGTAACCAGTTAGGTGCAAGAAGAAGCACATATTGCAATTGAAGATTTCCATGAAAACTGCATTTTATAGGTGAACAGACATAGTGGTGTGCAATGAATGTAGTCATTGACTTATGCATAGTGTGCACATCAAATTTTATCTTGCTGAGGAGGGCATGGATATATGCCAGCTCCACTTTTTGTAATAAATTACATATTTGCTATTACTGTGAGAATCAACGCTGCAAATATCTGCACCACTTGGGGACATGAAAAGAAAACAGGAAAGAAATATATAAACCAAATAAAAGAACTGGCCGGTGGAATGTGTGATGTATGCATCCAAGTTAGAGTCAACTAAAGCCTTTTTCTATGAAGCCATAGAAAAGATAAACCGCAATCTGCAGCTAATAATTTACAAATGAGATTTTGTAAACAATGGCCTTGTTTTATTCCATTGTGCTTCTTGTTTCTTAATGTTCCTTCTTTTAGCTTAATGCATAAACAAAAAATAAGTGAAGATTCTATAGGATGTGTATTTTTTTCATGTAACGTGTTTAGTGTGGTTTTGAAGAGCTTATCTACTTGTTTTTGTTTTGCCACTACTGAAGAGAAGCTATAGCCTTTGGACTTATGCAGTTACTCATCATAACTATAAACAAACAAAAGTTTTGAGCAACTAGGAGTAGTGGCAAGCAAGAAAGTAAGAGAGAGGCAAATGTAGTAAAAGGCTTGCATGCTTTTTCATGTCACTTCTAATTTGAGAAGCAGGTTACTGAGCTTAAATGTTATGAGTTAAGAGCTAGAAAGTAGGGGAAAATACCTAGAAGCTGCGGTTCCCTTTCCAATAGCAATTCTCATTCATTTTTATTTCTCCAATTTCTTTTAGTCTGTGATAATTTGAGGACACAAAAAGTGAAGGAAAAGAAAAAGACTTTGGTTTGAGGTTAATGGGTACCCATCAATCAATCAAACAGGAATTGATAAACAAATATGATCTTTACAAGCACGGTTATTCTTTCTTGTTTTCAGTAATATTCTTCAGCTGCTGTTGCTGTTATCTTTATTTTCTGGCCACAGCCCACAAGCATAGATTCTCTCTATGTGCGAGTCCTCTGTCCTTGCTGTGTGCCTTAGAAATGGATGAATGTGCTTTACACTGCTTGGATTCTCTTTGCCCATAAAAGGTTTTCTGCTTTTGTCTGTCTATGCCTCTCCTTTTCATTGATGCTTTCTTAGGCGGTTCTACGCACACTCTATTGCTGGTGTGGTGTGAACACTACACGTACACAAGGAGGCACACATACACATTTTATTCCAACTCCACCTCACCCTTCTGGTATAAAGAGGCATTGCCATTCTGGTTTCTTTCATTGCATAACCTCTTCATAGTCCCTTCACACACTTCAACAGGTGGAAGTGTTGTTGAGAACAGTTTCTCACAGCAAGATGAGCTATGCACATTATCATATGGGCTCTGGTTAGTTCTTTTGCTCCTCTTCATTTTCCTTGTCCTTTCTTACACCTTGCATGTTGCTCCCTCAGCTCTTTCTTTCTAAAAATGCTTGTATTTGGAAGGTCATTTTTATCATTCATGCATCTTTTTTTGGTTTTGTTCTAGCTTCTTCTATTGTTTAACTGTAGTCAATGACAGTTTACTTGATCCATTTGAAGACTATGGTTACTTTTGTGGTGTATTTTGAAATCTATCAACCATCCTCAAAACTTTATATGCCATTTGCAGGTAGTAGAACTGCTCGGAGAAGTTTGGAGTTTGGGAGGACACATGTGGTGAGGCCAAAAGGAAAACACCAAGCTACTATAGTTTGGCTGCATGGTCTTGGTGACAATGGTTTGAGGTATGGATGTCATATCTTTAACATTTGTTATTGTTATATTCCTCATTCATCTACAAGGCATGTGTTGTACTTTTTTCTAGTGTGGATCCTTCCAAAGCTTGTCCACTCTTCCTCCTCTATATTATCTCCTCATTATTATTATTTTCTTCACCTAAACCTACTTTTTGTTTTTCCATTTTGATCTGCTCCTTCAGAGTTGTGAGGTAAGTTTGGACATTACTTTTGATAATACTCTTCATATATAACTAAGGGATCCAAACTTGTGTTTTTAGGGGCTGTATGCTTTCAGTGTGGTGTTTCTTTCAGTTGAGATTCTAAATGGAATAAATTCTGTTGGAAAAAGTTATATTTAAAGTTTGATTTGGAAGAGTATATACTAGATTCTCAATTAGGGGACCACAAGATCATTTGTTTTCTCTATTAATATGAGTAACTTGACAAGACTTTATTTAGACATAAGAATATTTTTATGACTAGAGAAACTAACACAGAGAATTTTTCTTTCAACAGTATTTTTAGTGTTGTAACAGTGAATACCATTCAGTTTGATAATTTTAATCTATGGATTTTTATCTTACAAATCTGTGTATTCCTAATTGACGTTTGCATTTCTTCTCTGATTCTTATTGAGACACGCATAATAAAAATCTTGAGCTTGGATTTTTTGCAGCTCATATCAGTTGCTGGAATCTCTTCCACTTCCAAATGTAAGAAATGAACTTTCCTAGTTTTCTTTCGTACGCAAATATTCTCACTTTATCCCTACAATATTCTGATAAATCTATTCTCTTTTACAACAAAATATATGATGTTGGTTATGATGTGATATTGTGCAGATAAAATGGATCTGCCCAACTGCTCCTACCCGCCCAGTAACCATACTTGGTGGTTTTTCCTGCACTGCATGTAATATTAAATAAACCCCTCTTGTGCTTTTAATCATTCTGATTGAATCAGCACCGTGTCACAGTAAGCTAACTCTTGCAGTTAAATATTGTTCATCTAACATTGATCAGGGTTTGACATGGGAGAACTTTCAGAAGATGGTCCAAATGATTGGGAGGGTTTAGATGCCTCAGCAGCACACATTGCCAACTTGTTGTCAACAGAGCCAGCTGATGGTAATTTATAGGCTGAATAACAATTAGACTCTCTTTGAATAAATTTTTGTCATGAAATAAAAAAGTAAAATGAATTAAGTTTCTCCAATAAAGTATATCAATTTATAACTTCTATAAAAGCTTTCTCATAAAACATTTCCAAAGACTGAGATATGCAACTTAATTTTAACTTCGAGCAGAAACTAAGTCATTTGGGCCTTTTTATTTTCTTTTTCTATAAGATGCTTAGTAAGAAGTTTATGTAAACAAGGCATTAAGCATTTTCCAAGTATTTTTGGATATATGAGAATGGATTTATCTTCATCTGTAACATCATTCACGTGAAAGGAAAAATAAATAAAGAAAATTATCAATCTCTGATCTGTTGTCTGTTTGTTACTTTGCTCCTTTAAGCATATCCAATTTGGGACTTGTCATTGATATTTGGTAGATTCATTCATTCTAGTAAGACGTGGATTTTTTTGTCACAGTGAAAGTTGGAATTGGAGGCTTCAGTATGGGTGCTGCAGTAGCTCAATACTCTGCAACTTGTTTTGCCATGGGAAGGTATGGAAATGGCATTCCATATCCAGTGAACTTAAGAGCAGTTGTTGGACTAAGTGGCTGGCTTCCAGGATCAATGTATGATTTCACTGACATTAAATCATGTGTTTATATGTTAGACAATGTAACCACATGCTAATGGTTGGAAACTTCTGTTTGTGTAGGAGCTTAAGGAACAAAATTGAAGTGTCACATGAAGCTAGAAGGAGAGCTGCTTCATTACCTGTTCTGCTGAGCCATGGAATCAGTACGTATCCATACATCTTAGCTGTGCTTATGTGACAGTTTGCAGCATTGATTTTGAATGAATTTGATTTTGCACAACTGATTTTGAAGTAAAGTGATTTATGTTTGGTTACTGCTATTTAGAAAACAAATTAATAGTAAATTTTAGCATACAAAATTTGATCCAACGCAATAACTTCTAATATGAATAGAAACATGCACTTAAACATTGAAACCATGTTTCTTTGTCATTTGTAAGGTGCGCTTATAAACTTACCACTATCTTGTTTCATTGGACTAAAAGCGTGCATTGATAAATAATTGCTGCGAATATTTTTCTAATGCACATAAAGTTGTTTTGTCATCTATGCAAAGTAGATTTCATGTACCATAGTTTGCATATATTGGTGGCTTTTGCTGCCATCAATAAGCTTATGCATGATTAACTATTCAAATGATGACCTCTTTAGCACATGTAGAACATAGTTGTTGAATGAAACCAACGTCTCAAATTCATCTTATTGTTGAATGAAACCAACGTCTCAAATTCATCTTATTGTTGAATGAAACCAACATCTCAAATTCATCTTGTAGGTGATGATGTAGTTCTCTACAAATACGGAGAGAAATCGGCTCAATCCTTAAGTTCAGCAGGGTTTCGATACATTACATTCAAGTCATATGATGGGTAAGACCTCTTTCTTGAGCAGAAATAACTCAGTTCCGAATGAATCAATATCAATTAAAGTAACCATTAAACTTTTTGGGTGCAGGCTTGGTCATTATACTGTTCCCAGGGAGATGGATGAGGTCTCCAATTGGCTTAGCTCAAGGCTGGGGCTTGGGGCATCCTCATGAATAACATAACACAACGGGTGGCTACATCACGAAATGGTTTTTCAGTATATATAATATGTATTGGTATAGGTTCCTTTAGTTATGTTGCTGAGAAATAAAGATCTGAATGTGTTTACCAAGTAGTTATCTCCCTTCACATTATCATAGTACCTAGAGACAGGGTCAGTTGTACTGTTGGAAAGATTTTGTTTCAATTATTGTACTATAGGGTACTTAGTTGTGTTATTTATCAATTACGGAGTGTTTTCTTCTTTTTGCTGGGGTGGGGGTTAGAGTAAAATGCTTGCATGGACGTTTGGAGCTATGAAAACCTGCATACTACTTAGTATGAGTTTGTTTTCTAGTTACCACACCTTCCATTGCACGTTGAGATCAATCCACTAGTCATGTATCAATAGGTGTTTGAGAATGGCGAACGATAAAGCAAACATCAATTTTATCTTGTAGCAGCCTCCAAAATCCAGATGCATACAAAACATAGATTCAGTCCTGACTCTTATTTACTTTATATGATCTTAAATTAAAGCAAGGAACAAAGTGGGAAAAAAAAATCTTACAAACAGGAATGTCAGAAACTGCTTATTTGAATATAATCTAGAAAAAAAGTTCAAAAAGTTCACATCAGTTGACATGAAGACGTTCTTGTAAACTACTACATCTCTTAAAACTTCACTACCTTAGGCGTTCTTGGAAGTAATATCTTTAAGCTTTTCCTTCAATTCTCCAGTCTACAAGGAAATAAAATATTATTGAACAGTCTGTCACAAAATAATACTAGCCACAAGTAGGAAAAGAAAGGCATTTAAACGGGAACAAACCTGGTGCATATTGAGAATAATATCCGATCCACCAATAAACTCTCCCTTGATGAAAATTTGAGGAAATGTTGGCCAGTGACTGCAAGGAAAGAACAAGAAGAGTAGGATGTCATACAATTTTTTTCCTTATTTATTGATTATTAAACTTTGAAAGGAAACTAAACTGGTTATTAAACTTGGAACCACCTGTACATGTGGTGGTACCATGCTCAAGAACTAATCAAATATGAGCTCACGATAATCAATCTAAATGCAAACGAAAAATGAAATATATCTACAGATATATTTCTACAATTATATCACACTAAATGCAGACATTTGCAGGCTGACTGATATCCAGAGATTCAACATGGCTTGTTGTTTAGACGGTCAGAGACTAGAGGATTCAAAGGAAGGAAAGACAAATGACAACCGGTAAAACTCATTTGGTAATACTACTTAATTGGTCCAGATTCATAAAGAAAAGGATACCAGATTTTGATCCTCAAACTCACCTGATGATTTATTTCATTGGCATTAAAGGGTTTTCCGTTGTTATTTCATTCTACTGAAAACTTTTTATTTATCATAAAAAGTAATTGTAAAACCCTTCAACTTACCTTCATACTCAAGATCAGTTACTAGTTACAGTGATAAAATATTCTTTGGTTTCCTAAGGAATAATATCACCCTCTATATTAATGATCAAATATTAATGCTCAAAAATAGCACAATCTCCACTACATAACATAAAATAAAGAGAGAGCACAAAAAAAGAAAGCAGTCAATAAATTTATCCCAACAAGCAACGCAACAAAATTTGAGAATGATAAGGAGATTTATAGGAGTTGGTTTTGGTAACAACAGCTATTAGGTGAACTTGATCGTGGGATATTGTCTGCAGTGAAAGGAGAGGAATTTGATAAGGTAAGTCCAAGCCCAATGGAATTCGAAAATTTGATATTGAAAATTGAAATTCAGTTGCCAAAGGCCCATGAAGACTTTTATCTCACCACAACGATAAACTATCATCAATCAAAATGCTAAGTAAACTAGGTACAAACCACCATTGTAGATGAGTGATGTTTTCTATACAGTGTCACATATGCAATATGTTAGGAAGCAGAGTAGTAATAAAAATATAACATCAACAAACATGAAGTTACCTAAAGGCTTTTACAGCATTTTTTAGCTCGACATCCTCCAAAATGTTTCTAGCACTTATAGGAACATCTGCAGGAGTAAAATAATGATAGTAAGTTATTTACAGAACTGTTATCAAGTAACATAAATTCATGTCGAACCAACTACTTTTACAACTTCACATTAGAGAAAGAAAAAAAAAAAAAAAAGTATCAGCAAACAGAAAAACCTTTTTGATCTTTGAAGCATAGCATATATAACACAAGCATATGGATCATTTTGATTAAATTCTAGAGATGCAGATATACAGAAAGAGCCCAAATATGATCTTATAGGCAAGCTATAGAATGATAAAACAAATTTAGAATTGAATAATGAACTAATTACAATCAAACACTCAAATTGAAACAATAATATAGAAGAACCATGAAAGAGTTAGAGAAGAAGATAAGTGAAAAAGTCAGATAAAGGAATGTGGAAGGAACAGAGAAAGAAAGGATATATATATAAATAGATGATGACAATCTGATAAAATAGTAGAAAGAGCATCAAGCCAAGGAGTTCATGTAAGATGGAGATGGCCTCAATAACGAATTCCATATCAAGGTGGTATAAGTAACGTAACCTACATCCGAGTTGAGAATAGACTTTGTTTATCAGTCGAATTTCTTGATGCTAAAGTCTCATATTTTTAAGGCTTTTCAAATATTAACATAGAAACTGCACACCCACACCAAGAATCTCCCAAGAACAAGTCCTTGTCTATGCTGTATCATGCTCTTTTTTCATACATAACTTTTTGTATTTGCCATGTCATACTATACAACTCAACATTATAAAACTGATTATCATATTGGAGCACACTTCTTTTTAACATGGGGAAACAGAGTACTTCCTCCATAAGGTGACAACCACAGAACATACAGCTTCGTGTGCACAACATATAGTTTTAGCACTTACCATAGTGTTTCAAAACTCTAACAGCAAGTGAACTAAAACCACACTGTGGAAAATCAGGCACACCCTTCATGTAAACCATAACAGGGTTATCCTTCACATCCTGCACATATTAATTGGTGACCAAAATTTCAAGCTACAGGCCACTCAATATTATTAAGAAAAAAAAACATTTTTGGACAGAAGATTGATTGATACACCATTACCTGCTCAATAACATTTGCATAAGAACTGCCAGAACCCTCAAGCTTATTAGCTGGCTTGAAGTCATCATGCGTGTCAGAATCATTTGATACAGAAGTTGAGTATCTTGTGCAATAAAACAACCCATTTAACTGTCACAATGTTAAAGGAAGTAAGTTACAAAAAGAAAATTACAACATAGAATTTGCCTATTTAAATAACTAACCAACAATTGTTGGCACTGATTAGAAGAGTGACATGATGCTATATATTTCTTTTTATACATAATGCAAAGCTATATATACAGCACCATATCCAAAATCAATTTGGATAACTCAAAAATCGAGGATGAAGCAGGCGTACATAACCATAACACCAACCTAAGCAAGTTTATTAACCAGGTTAAATAGAAAAGGTAAAAGGACCAAAATTGATTAAAATTAAAAAATAAATAAAAAGCCCAAGATCTCGAAAACAAGCGATGCCCATTAGATAAGACTGAGTAAAGAATGCAACTTTTCTATGATTCGCACAAAATAGATGCAAAAAATAAACTACGTAACGATTAATTATGCATAAGAGGTAAAGGGCTGAAGAACTCACGGGCCTGCTGAAAGAACGATTTGCGAGTCCCTTGAAGAACATGTTTGACAAGGATGTCGCCATTCGAATGAACCCACAAACAAAAACCTGAACTCCCTAGAACCGGGGTTGTCTTTTGAATGCGGTGTAATTTAAAAATTAAAAAATAAAAATAGAAAATTATAAAGTACAGCTCTGAAAGGTCAAAAATGCCCCTCCAATATTAATTATTCCAAAACCCAAAACCCTTTTTTTTCCTCTGCCATTCACTCCGCAGCCTCTTTCTGAAGACGCCATATAGCAGAAATATTCACCTTTGATCGGTTAGTTTCGTTCACTTTGCTTATTTTAGGTTTTATGTTTCATCCTTATCCTTTATCTTTTTCTTCTTTCTTTTCTAATTATTAATTTCCCGTCAAACTTTTCTGCCTCATTTTCGTGCTGTTCTCAGAGTTAAAACCCTTTTGATTACTAATATGTTGTGTGCAAACATTAGTTGAAATTGTGAAGTTTTGGGATTTATTGGATTAGTTTCACCGCTTTGCTCTGGTTGTTGAAATTTCAGTTTTTTGTGTTTGTTATGCTACGTTTGAGCGACCCAGTTGGTCTAATGATTTTTTATGACTGCAAAGTTGTTATCTTTACATAGTGCTAAGTGGCTTTATGTCTGATTTAGGTGCTGTTGCTCCTACATAGTTGTATACTTGGAAGAAGCTGAGTGAGATGGTGAAGGGCGAATCAAAGAAACATGTTCTCACTGCTTTCAGTCCTAATGGGGACTATGCTGCTATTTTATCTGCCAATGGGACGGCCAAAGTAAGTTCATTTTTTCTCCCTTCCTTAGATATGATATTTGTTAGTAATTTTGCTGAACTATTCCCAGACAAGTTCCTAAGGTTTCCCTCTAGCACTAACTATGGATGGTTTTGAATTGCAATTTTTGTGTTACCATATCAGATAGCCCTTTCCTTTTGCATTTGATAAGACCGATTTTTCTAAATGGTACCCGAGGATATTTGTGGATGACATATTTTCAATTGATGGTGTGCTAGAATAATGTTAAATTGTCAACATGCGTTGGAGTCGCTAATGAGATTTTTCTTGGAGAGTGGAATTCTATGATTGTACTTACTCTGGTTCATGTGAGGATGTTAGGTTTATAACGGATCATCCAATAATTTTCAGATTTGGAACACAAGCACTGGACTTTTGTTAGCAGAGTGGAAGCCATCAGATGGAGATAATGATCTAAGTTATTCTTGTATTGCATCTAGTTTCACTGGAAAAAAGGTAGTATGAGCTTTTGGAAAAATCTTTTAATCACTAGTGCTTTTTAATGTTAGAATCATACTTTTCCCCCCTGATGTGGATTGCGCTCTTTTGTAATTAGTTTAGAAAAGAACAAGGAACTTTCTTATTAGCTCTTGGCACAATCGATGGAAGTGTTCTTGCTGTTGATGTTTCCACTGGTGAGAGAAAGTGGATTAACAGCTATCCCGGGTATTACTTCTATCTCAAATTGAAAAGCGTATAATTTCCTTAACATTATCATATGTGAACATCCATATATATTTTTTATGCTTTCATATGAGATTAAGATGGTAATTTATGTTGTCTGTTGTAATGCATTGTTCTTGTCATCATACAGGGAGATCTGTGGACTCTCATTTGCAGATAAAGGATGTGTTCTTCGCATTGTTGGGCGTAATGGGATGGCATACGAGGTTAATACTGAAACAGGACAGCTTTTAAAGGAATTTAAAGTCTCAAAAAAGTCTATCACTTCTCTGGCTTTCTCACATGGTGAGTACTTATTCCACTTGGAGCTTGGTTCATTATAATCATTCTTCTTCTTGCATGACAATTGACACTTGTACTTTTACTTATTTTCCAGATGAAAAATACTTAGCTATTGTCAGCTCTAAAATACGGGTTATAAGCTGGGAAATTGGGAAAGAGGTTCTGAAGCTCCCCAATGATTTGGTAATCTTCATTACTTATTTTGGATATGAATATTTGTCTTTACAAGTAAAAGCATCCTCAGTTTTTACTTTTATTCCTCAACAGGGAAATGTACAGCACATTTCTATATCCAATGATGCCAAAAATTTAGTTACATCAGATTTTGAGGGTAAACATCTTCAAGTTTGGAAATGTGATTTAGATTCAGGAAATGTGGGTAGAGGTCCTGCACTTCCCATAAGGCATACTCCAGTAGTTTTGGACTGCCATTGTGGTTACAATAAAGAAGATATCATTGTTTTAGCAGTTATGGGTAGAGGTTCTGCTTATATTTGGAATTTGAATGCTTTATCCGAAGATCAGATACAGCCAACTAAATTGATCACAAAGACCAAAATAGTTGAAACAGGCAAGGAAAATGGTGGAAATTCAAAGAAAGGGCACTCTTCAATTGTTGCATCCAGATTACAACCTGTAGAAGAAGACAAACAGGTTAAAGCTCTTGTGACTTATGGCTCTGTAGATCATCCTCAGTTTAGTGTCTTAGATATTAGCAATTCAGGGGAGACTATAGTATTGAATGTAGAAGATGAGACCGATTCTGTTCATCAGCATGGCAGTCCTTCTGGCAAAGGTCTGATAAACCCCATTATGTTTTTAGCTTTTTGTACACTATCCTTTTTGCTTCATTTTTTTTTTTTAAATTCTAGGCGATTCTAATTTTTTGTGTTCCTAGAATTTCTGAATCTTAAGTATTTTTCTTGCACTATTGGAAGTTGTTTATCATAGATTGTTGAGCTCATGAAATTCCAAATTGAATAAAATGTTACAAACTTTTAATTTGGATTTTTTTTGCTTTTATTAGTCTGTGCCTGTATGTTCTCTGAACTTTTGAAACTCTTATACATGTCCCCCTAACTTGGACCTGGAAGCAGCAATACCAACGGAAAGCAAGAAAACTAAGAAAAGACAAGCACCATCTGATCCTGATGTTACAACTGACGACGTGGATTTAGGTAAGAACCATAATATTTCAAGTTGTTACTCATGCTGAGTAACATATTAGATCTCTTTTTCTAGGTTGTCTACCTTTGAAAGTGAGAGTACATTTTTATACATGCTGTTTTTGTGCTGAATTTTATAAAATAATATTCTTTTGTTGTACTTATGATATGCATGACAAGATTCTGAACGTATAGGCTATAGAAATCTGAACAATCCTAATGTTAAAAAGATTATCTTTTTATCACAAATTTCCCACTGACATGTAAAATGACTAAATTTCCTTAAATTCGCGTTCAGATCTAATGCTTTTACTAAAACAATTCACGTATGGACGTATGGATTTGTGTAAACTTACTCTTTGGCATGATGAACCATAGGACCACCAATTCTTAGAAGTGTGCATTCTATATTTAAAAATTGATTGGTATTTCTTGTACTAGCATTTAATGTAGATCAACATGAGGCTGCAGAAGGAGTTCTCCTTGATAATGATTTGGATGAGCCAACAATGGGAGAGAAACTTGCTACCCTAAGTTTACAAGAAGAGAACACATTCAGGAGTGATAAAGAGCAGGAATCTACTGTCTCAGTAAAGCCTCCAAGTGCAGACTCTGTACATGTTTTGATCAAGCAAGCATTAAATGCTGACGATCGCACCCTTTTGCTAGATTGCTTGTATACCCAAGATGAGAAGGTTGTCTTTCTCTTCTATTTCTATTGGAGTTTATGTATATCTGAATGGAAGTTGTCCACTTGCTCAGTTTCTTTAATGATATGCTTGATGCAATAACTCCTTTTGCAGGTTATTAGAAAGTCAATTGCTCAGTTGAACCCATCCAATGTCCTCAAACTTCTACACTCCCTCATATCCATTATTGAATCTAGGTAAACCCAACAATAATCTGGTAAATGTATGTTATTAATATCCATCCATAGAAGCTTAGCAACCAACAGAATCATAACTGAGCTCATATGTAATTGTGCTATCAGTAATATACTTTTGGGCTATCAGATCTTATACTGACTCCTGATCGATTCTAAATAAATGTTACTTTCCTTTTGTTTCAGAGGTGCAATCTTGGCATGTGCTCTTCCATGGTTGAAGTATCTACTTCTACAGCATGCAAGCGGAATATTGTCCCAGGAATCTTCATTAAGAGCTTTGAACTCTTTGTATCAAGTGAGTTCTGTATGATAAATCCACTCAAAGCACTTAATAAACATGACATTCTTGTAGGATGATCATGTTTTCACCAATGGCTCTTTCCTTATTTGATTCTTTTTGTTTCTGCAGTTAATTGAGTCTAGAGTCTCCACTTTTAAATCCGCCATCCAACTCTCAAGTTGCTTAGACATCCTTTACTCAGGGGTAAGCCTCTTTCAGCTGTTTACAAGTAATTAGCAAAAGTTGTGATCAACCAACCTGTGTTTATTAATGACTTCTTTGGAACAGGTTATTGATGAGGAGGATGGTGAAGATGAAATAGTGCCAGTTATCTTTGAGGATAAAGATAGTAGTGAAGAAGAATCTGATGAAGATGGCATGGAAACTGGCCAAGATATCACAGATGATGAAGAAGAATCAGAAAAAGAATTGGATGGTGCAAGTGATATGATGGAAGATTGATAGTGTCTTTTTGTTCTTCTCAAAACTTGTCTTAACTTAATTGACAATGGCACAAGTGGGCACATGCTAATGCTCACAGTTTTGAAATGTGCTAGTATTTAACATGTTTAGTTCTGTTTATTTTGAGATAATTTTTTTGGGTCCCTCAAATCCTTTTCTATATTTTGTCCTAAATCAGCCAAAATATAACAAGGAAGAACAGCACGTTATTATGGAAAATTGCATCTTACTTTATCATATACTGTAAAAGTTAAAATAAGCAATATTTATAGAACAAATAATATGGACTAAATTAATTCAATTGGTGAAAGTTAAGTATTTAATAGTGCTGTTGATAATTGTGCTCCATCACGTGCTATGTTTTAAGAAATCTATACCTAAGTACTTTGTAATTAAAATTTTGTAAGGACTAAAATTGCATACTTAAAAAATTATGAAGGCCAAAAATAAATACAAACTTTCATTTCAAGTTAAACAAATATCATTAAATTTAGGAATCTAGAAATTATTTTGAAGATTATACTAGAGACTCTGGCAAATATTATTTATGATATGTATAATATTAATATTATGGCAAATAATAATAGATGGATTTTAAAAAAATCGGTTTTTAAAAGATATATGTATAATATTAAAATAAAAGTTCACTCATTTAAAAAGGAAACTAAAAAAATATATTTAAACCATAATTTTTTTAATGCATCAAAACTTGTGAGAAAAGAAATTTGTTTTGGCCCACCACGTGATGGATCAATGCTGATCTAGCCCATTCTGATTTAAAAAACAGTGATGTTACATCAAAAGATTAGAGCTCTCACCAAGGCATCTTAATGACATCATTGATCATCTCACATGTGTTGTGTTAAAAATAATTTTAAATCTTCCTACAATATTTTCCTACATACTGGGTATCATAGTATTAAATATATTTTATATTATAAAGACATTTATATTTTTATTTAACCAACTTTTGTTAGATAACAAAAGAAAAATCTAATTTTACTAAACCAGGTTTATAACTAAAATATTAGTTTAATTTTATAAGCGAGTTTATATGAATTGAAGAGTTGAATGTTTAAGTTTATAAAATAGTGCAGAAAATAAAACGTATTTAATGAAGTTAGCTAACAAACAATGATGTAAAAAATAGTTTATAAGCTTTTTTATACCAAAATAATTTATAATTTTCTTTAAAGGAAAATAGTTTATAATCTATAAACTATTGAACATAATAAACTCGTTTAAAACTTATTTTAATCAAGCTAATTAAATCAGATGAATTAGGATCATACTTTGACACCAATAACAGTGTTCTATATTCATTTTACACTTAAATATATTATTATTTTGTTTTTAAAAAAATAGTTGTATTATCCATGTTTTCTTAATAGTAATGTTAAAAGGGTATTTCCAATATTTAAAAACTATAATAAGTTATTATTATTATTTTTAATTTAGTTTAATTCAACTTAATTTTGTAATTGAAATTCAAATGCACATTAACTAAAGTTTGAAAAAGTAGAATGTTGTTAATGGAGAATGAACTATTACAAATTTAATGAAAATGACCTTTATGCTTAACTGAATACTGGTTTCACTAATTAAAACTCCAATACTTTAGGATTTTGAAATTGCGAATAATTGAACTATTTTTTTTTTTTTTTCATAAAAACTCTCTTCATAAGAGCACATGCAAGTTACAAGTGGTTCCTTTTATTAGTATTCATGGCTAACTTGCTTATAGCAAGCATTCATGGGAAGGTCAATAAGTAACATTTCTCACTCTTTCATCTGTCACTTAATCATTAGCCTTGTGGAATTCTGAGTGGCACATAATTTTGTATATATACTTATTTTAGCAGGTGACAGTCATAATTTTATATTTTTAATAAGTTTCAAACATAACATTCTATAGAGTATACTACTAGCATAGTGAATCAAAATTTCAATAATTTCATGAACTATACTACCATGTACTTGCATTTCATATCCATGTATATCTTTTAAATGGCACAGTTTTAGAATAAGGAAGTACAAAGGGTGGTTACTTGATATCGATAAAAACAAATTCTTTAATGAAATATTCCTTCTTTCATATGCATAGAAGTCATACAATGAATTACCAATAGATTTAGTGTGCTTAACTGTTAAGTTACGTGTAACACAGAACCATGTCCATGTGATAAATAGGTCTTCTGCTAGAGTTTCTCTTTAATTTCTTTTAAGAAAAATGCACAAGAATTTAAAAGTTGGTGGAAACTTCATCATAAGTAAGGTTGAATGAACAGCACACTTTAACAAAACAGGTAAGAAAGTGATAGAGCAAAAACAAAGTGAGAGAGAAACAAAAAGCAGACATGGTATAATAATAATATATTATATTACAGGAACACAAAAACCAGAAAACTAAGGATATATATATATATATATATATATAGATATAGATAGATAGATATCCTTAGCACTTAGCATGTAGCAGCAATAATAATGAGTAGTGAAGATTGAAGTATTTACATCTTTGCTTGGGAAAAGTACGCACACAATCACAATCACAGATAGCAGAATACAAATGATGTGGTCGTGGTCTTGCATGGAAACGATTCCCAAGGAGAATCGAATCAGCCCACTTCCCTTGCTCTTTATTCTTCTTTACAGTTTGCCTCTACTTCCCTTTACCCTTCCCCAAGAGAATGGAGGCCAGATCTTGGCTCATTCTTCTTACCATTCAAGAGAGAGAGAGATTATAGGGATAGATGCATCCATACATTGAGATAAAGCTGAGGTTTCTGTGAGAGAAAAATAAAAAAAGAAACGAACAAAGAAAGAATATAATAGTTCAGCAGCAGCCGCAGCAGTGCTTCAACCAAAGAATAGAAAAAGAATGCAAAAGATGGTCAAAATGAAACCTCGAAGACTTGTTATTCCATCATAAGCATTCACCTATCTTTATTGAAACTCTCCATCTCCCTTTTCTTTTCTCTTTTTCCATTTGTTTAATCTTCTTGTCTGTTTTCCTACCTTTCAAACTTATACTAACTCACATCCCTTACCTTCTTCACTTCCATTAATCCCTCATAATATTGCTTGCTACCTAAAACTACATGGTTGTGATATGTAAATGACTCATTTTGTCTTTTGTATATATTTTGGACACGCCCTTAACAGTACCAAAATATTGCTTCAGTTTTTTCTTCTCCCTCAACTTCTAAACCATATAAACCATATGAGATATTTTATATTATGATAATTTTGTCACTAAACTTTTATGTAACTTCCCTTGCTACTTTTACAAGAGAATAAAGGAATATTCAAATCAAATGTAAAGCAGAAACTATTTTGGAAACATATTGACTGTCAAAATTCTGTTGATTCCCAGAGAGTAATGGACATGAAAGAGACTTGGATCCCCTCGTGGATGTTATTGGGATAATTAGTGGGCCGGTGTATATGATTTAATGGTACGAATATTCATTACATGGTGGCAAATGCTGACTTGGATTCCACATTGTCCAATTATAAGCTGCCACCATTCTTTTCTTTCTTTTTTTTCTTTAACTCCTTCTTACTGTTTATTTTTCTTTTTGTTGTATACTTGGATTCTGTTTGTGGGGCTGTACAATTCTAATTTGATTCATGTAACCAAATGCTGTGGTCAAAGGGACTTTCTAGGGTTCATGGTTTATTTGATTGATGAGATCTTTTGGACACTGTCTGTTGTGCTATTAGGTTACATGCTCTTTCTGTGGGTCTTGAGTTTGTTTGACTTAGCTATCTTGCTAGCTGCTATAGTACAGACCATGAGAAAGTGTTTGCTAATTTAGTGTTGTGCTATCCTAATACATCATATAACATTTATAGTGCCAAAGTTCATAAATAGTACTAGCCAATAGCCTTTTATAATTCATGTTATTTTCAGAATTTGTAAGTTTAACTACTATAGCTCAAGATAACTTCGGCCAATTCTATGTAGCTCCATCAGAATCAAATTTTAAATCCAACTAGAACATAACCAATAAGCCATATGGATCCGTGTTCATGAAACAGAAACCAAGTAACATAGCTAGTTCATATAACTCCATTATATAAGGTGTGTAAGTTTATCTTTCCATTATTATATTAGTCTTTCTAGATGGTCAGGGTTCTGTTGTGAAATTATTACAACCAACATGTGATTGTAATCCATGTTCCTTAACAAGTTATTAACTTTTGTGTAAATTAAAAAATGGGACTATTTGTTGAGATGACATAATCTTAACTGTATAATAATTTCATGAATTTTAACCCCTAGATGCCATGTTATACATTAAAAATGCTTTGAAATTGAATGCATCTTGTGCTTGACAGTAACAGCATGTGAGCCTTTAATCAATAATCAGGGAATGGAGAGAAAAAAAATGAAAGAATAAAAACACATAGTTCAGTTCAAACTAGCACTATCAAGTATCAACCCTCTCCTTTAGTATACCCTTTGCACCCGTTACCGTACCATTAAAAACTAAAACTAAATGAAATTGTAGCCCACTGCCAAAGTAAATGTTCAAAATTCAAAGTGTGCTCTCTTTGGAATTGTAGCACGAATTTTCCTTTATCTCTTTTCCCTCCTTTAGAATTCATTGATTCCATTTATCTAGGTTGTCACTCAAACAACACTAAAAAGTACTACAACACGGCCCTCCAATTATTCTCTTTTTTCTGTGGTCTCTGCCAGTATATAAACCATACCCCCTATCACATTTTCTCATCAGCAAATCCTCTACAGCTTCTTCTGCTTCTCTAATACTCCAACTCACCACATTATCTTCAGGTTGGTCTTTGTATTTTCCCTTCCACCATCCCCCTCATATTGTTTTCAACTCACCTACCTAATCTTCAAAACTCTTTGTGTAGTAGTTCTTCAGTAAGAAAATCTCTCAAGAAGGTCACATTTATAGTAATGTGATCAATCTGTCTTCTACTATAGTGCTATATTATGTCAGCCTCGTAACTTGTTTTCATATGTTTCAGAGAAGTTAATCAATAACTGAGTTATTTTATTTTAGATTTGTGTTTGTCTCAATATTATAATAAGCATGATGCTAGCAAGCTAGCTAGTGCCTAGTACTATACTCAAAAACATGTATATAATGTAGTCATACATATACATAGGAAGCATCAAGTTTGTTAACAGAAAAATGTTTGAACATTTGACACTTGGTTCATATACACATGTAGTCTTCTAACAATGTTTTTTTTGGTGAATGCAACAGTGATCTGCAGAGAAGTAAACATGAGCAGACCGGGAGACTGGAACTGCAGGTCATGCCAGCACCTGAACTTTCAGAGGAGAGATTCGTGCCAGCGATGTGGGGACTCAAAATATGGAGATAGAATTGATTTTGGTGCGTTTGGAGGAAGAGGGGGCTCTTCATTTGGGTTAACTGGGTCAGATGTTCGCCCTGGTGACTGGTACTGTGCTGCTGCTAACTGTGGTGCTCACAACTTTGCTAGCCGCTCCAGCTGCTTCAAGTGTGGTGCTTTCAAGGATGACTTGGCTGGAGGCTACAACAGTGACATCTTGCGCTCAAGAGCTTTTGGTGGCAGTGGAAGACCTGGATGGAAATCTGGTGATTGGATATGCAGCAGGTGAGTCATTCATTCACTGATTTTGTGTCTCACCATCTTTTGATTTTTGGTTCTTGCTTAGGGGACATCTTGTGCTTTTTCCTTTTCCTGCTGTCTTTAAAGTGTGAAGAACATGACAAACACCACAAAAACAAAAGGCACTGTTGGTGTTGTAGGCATGCAACTCATATCTTTATTGGGTTACCCTTTCTTTGACTGCTTTTAGAAGTTGCATACTTTGAAAACCTGTTCAGCTTAGCAGTGCAAAATATGGCTAACCAAGTAGTATTTGAATTCCTTGTGTTTCTTAATGACAAAACTGATGTATTCTTTTTCCATTTTTACTTTTGTGATTGAGCAGATCAGGATGCAATGAGCACAACTTTGCTAGCAGAATGGAATGCTTTAAATGCAGTGCTCCAAGGGACACGTACTAGAAATGAGTTTATTATCCAAGCATGAAGAGGAGCTACATTAATTATTGGAGATGCTGCAAGATTTCTTTATTAATTTCTTTGGGATGTTAAAGACAGTGTGAATTCTGAAAAGGTGGTTTAAAATGCCATGTTACAGAGAAGCTAGCTAGCTACATCCCTTAGGATCTTTCTCAGATTTACCTCAAGAACTACAACAATGTTGTTTCGGTGCTTTAAACTATTTTCTTTAGTTTTGGAGTTAGAGAGTTCCATTTATTGTATGGTGCGTGGTTTTCTTAAATCAATATGAATCTCTTTTCTTTTCCCGAAGTAGTACTTCCTGAACTGATGTGTGAGAAGTGCTGATGCAATGATTCATCACATTCATTTAATTATTTGCTAACTCAAAACAAAATAGTACTATACACACAACTCTACCAATCAATTCTTTTAACAAGGACTCGCCTTTCACCTTTGAGCTGACAAAAAGAATATTTGAAACAACTTTGAATCAGAATTTCAAGCAGTCATGTTCAACTGTGGAGTAAAAAAAGGAAGACCAAGATATCTTCTTTAGTTTCTATGATGAATATACCTTTATTTGGTTTACAAATTTAGGTCCATGTTGTTTCTTTTTCATTAGTTTTGGTTTCATCAACTTTATACATTAATTTAAAAGATGGTATCTATCAAAACTGCTTGGTACATGTCAATTAATTATGCCACATCAACAATTATTTTAGAATAGTATATGATGTGACATGTAACACTATTGCTAGTTATAATAGAAACTATTTAAAAATTTATAAAAAAATGAGGAAGACAAAGAACTTTGCATTGTAATTAAGTTGAACATATTTTAAGAGTATTCATTACTGAGAAATATTACTACAAGTCTGTTTTTGATGAGAAATATATCTAACTAGTTCTTCCTTTTTCAGTGGTTTAGCAGCATATTTGAAACACAAATCACATTGGATTCCTTTGTGTGAATGTAAAGTATAGCTTTAAAAAGGATGCGCATTGAGGATTTAAAAGATGAGCCAAAGACTCCATAACTAAGTTTGCTTTTTTGTAGGACTCTTGTCTTCCTTTCAGGCAAGCTTTATGTTAGTGAAGTGTCTCCCACTCTTTTCAGCAAAGCTTTATGTTGATGAAATGTCTCCAACTCTAGATTCTAGATTATGTAGGATTATATCATCCTTCTTATATTACTATTATTTCATTATTCTCAGTTTTACTATTATTATCATTTAGAAAAAGCTGCATGGCCTAATGCTTATCAGTTAGAGGTCCCAATATGTCCTCTTAGTTGGGTGCAGTTTGGTAATAATGCTGACTTTGAAAAGATTATCTCCTTCAAAATCTCATCCAACATCATATCAATTCTGAAGTTGAAAATGGGTGATTCTTCTTTCCATTAAGGAACATTTCATTGATTTTTGTGAGTTAGAATCATTTCATTATTCTCTATATAGTCATTTATTTGTCCTGTTCCATGGAAAAAAAAGTGACATTTGAAATGATAAATGAGGCAAATAGATTCAATTGGTGAATACAGAAGTTTGCACCAATGAGATTTCAAAAGAAGCTATTGGTGAATGCAGTGTATGATTCTTTGTTGCTTTATCAGACGGCACAACCTCCAACCCCTGCATGTTAGTAAAGATGATGAACAGAACAATACTTCTTGGAATAAATAAGTCCATGTGAATGTTAGAAGGAAAATAAAGAAACAAACCAAGTTAGAAAAGATACTCAAAATAGTGATGTATAAGTAGGCATTGGGAAAAGCAAAGGAGTAAAATAAGAAATAGATGAAAATTTGTCAAGAAATTGATATGAACCATTTTGTTGGCACTTGTTAAATGAAGTTAAGAGCATAGCCATTACAATAAAGCATATGCTTGTTGTGCACTAAGGAATAAGCACAGGTCAGGAAATAAATTGAGAAATTGAAAGGCCAAGATTTGTTTGATCAAGGTTTTCTTTCTTTTGTTTTCTTTTCTTTTTTCTATTCTTGAATATAAAATATTAACTGCTATGAAATTTCAATTTTATACATAGCAATATGTCTTTCTCCGGACTAAACCAACAAGAAAAATCAACAAATGTTGAAGGGAAGTTTTACAAAATCAATATTTAATTTAGTGTGGACAATTTTAATTCACATAATTTTAATTGTTTATTTTTATTCCACACATAAAAATTAATAATTTTAACCTATAGTCCGTCACCATCCAACTTTTTAATGGAAAAACATTGAGAAATTTTGAACCAAAAAAAAAAAAAAAGAAATGACCAGTCAAACCACCATAGCAGTGATTCTTCCAGCACATCCATGCTTTCTTCCTGCATCCATATTTTAAAAATTATTAAAAATATTTTTTCTGAATTGCGTAATTTAATATAATTTTTATATTTTAGAATACAAATTTTTTATATTCTACATTGAAAAAAAAAATTGTATTTTAAATTATATAATTCAAAATAAAAAATATTATATTGCTGATTAAGAGGTAAAGAAGTGTAAGGTTTATTTAATTTTTGCTATTTCGCTAAGTTTACGAAGGTTCACGGAGAAGTACGGAGGTGCAGAAAAAATCACTACTCCATCTGTACCCAAGCCCAATAAGAATAATCACTCTGAACCCAAGCCCAATAAGATGGGTTTCAGTAATTTGTCTCGTTTCTCCATTTTCCCTTACCAAACAAGTCGTCCATGAAACACAAATGACAGCAAAGAAATGTAAGAAACTTAGTCATTATACTCCTCCGGTGAGTAAACATTTCTCTGCATTCAATGTTTATCTGTGTTAAACAAGTTCTTAAAGTGCAACTGAGTATACTTTGCTAGGAATTCGGAAAAGAATAACCATTTTTTAAGAACAGGCACTAGCATATCAGTTTCAACACTTGAAGAAGAAAAAAAACTTAAGCCACAACATTTTGTAGTTTTCTTTTTTGCTGTTATTTAGAAGCTAATACTGTTTCGAATGGCATTTAGAAATTTAAAATACCAATACACCGGTTTCATATAATTTAAAAACAAACTTCTCAAATCAGCATGCGGAAATTTAAAATACCAATCCACCCGCTTCATATTATTTAAAAACAAACTTCTCAAATCAGCATGCGAAAAGCAAGGAGTACAAACTATAATATAATACTAAAGATCCTGTTGATGCTACATTCATCCAAACTTTGACATCAAGGAAAACATCATATTTCCCAAGTACAAATAATTCTAAAGCCAAATTACAGTACTAATCTTCTAAAGCCAAATTACTTTCACCTTAGAAAGACAAAGCAGTAGCCTATCTGCGGAACTGTCAAATGTCAAAACTGCATACTACGATAAAAAATCTGCATCGAGAAGGCAATTTGTTGCAAATACTCAAATAATTGGGTAGTTGCAGCCAAAGGTGACACAGTTCCAACAAATCTATGAATGCTTCCAGCTTCCCCAAATATCTACTGCCGCGACAAGGTATATCTGGAAGGTAAAAATTTGCCAGTCCAATTGATGTGGTGGACATGGAAGATGTTAGAATCCCAAAAAGAAAACATAGAATATGAAGGACAAATATAAATAAGAGCCAAACCTACAAGCTTTTGGAAACAGAAAGAAAAGTATGCATCAAGATGCTCTAACTTAACTTCCAAGAATAAGCATTGAACACAGAAGATAACCATGTTGAATGCTGATAACAAACCAAACTACAAAATCTAAAGATTGACAATAGCATATGGTCCAAAGTATTGTTTTCATTTTTAGAACACAATGAAAACATCAATCATAGTCAAATGAATCTGAAAATGGTTTTGTTAGGGTCCAATTAAATTGATAAGACAATTAAGAGAATTATACCACAAAAGCTAGTCATTGTAGTTGAAGAGTCCAAAGGCTTATAAACTGCCACACAACATTAGCATACCTCAAATGTAGGACTCAACTCTTACCTAACAATTCGATCCTAAAATCGCACATTCCCACCATTCTCCACAGTCTCGATACCCACATCGATTGACTGTGCACTAACCTTTTGACTAGTTCCTAGTGAACACACTGTGCCACTGGTTCGCATTTCAGAGGCATGAAGAAAGACTATAATACCAATTGAAAAGAATGTTGGGACCATTGTTGTCAAACTCGTGAGTAAACTCATAGATTCTTACACTCTTACAGGTTTACAAATAGGTGGAGAGAACAAATTAACTTGCAATCAAACTTCTGTTCTAGATTTCCTTGTTAAACTTGCATAATATCTTGAGTCAAAAAGTGTACTCCTGCAACGTTTTTAAGAATTTGATCTTATGTAGTACTAATGTACTATTAACCTAGACAAACCTTAATCCAGGTTACAGATAACCTTTTCCGTAACCTGACTCTCATCAAGATAGCTCAACTCAACAGACTAAAGGCTTGAGAATTCAAATAGTTTATTCTCTTTAACAATTACACTTCATAAAATTCACATGGACCCTCTTCTATCTATGCTTTAGGCAATTTTGGCTCGTCCAATCTTAGTTTAGATAATTACTATACACAATGGTGACTGTCATAAAATCATGGCATCAAAAGGAGAAGGAAAGAACGCAATACCTCAACGAGTGGGAATCATGCCGGACTTCCTCGCATAGGCAAAGATGCCACCAGCCTCAATCACCGGCCCCGCGTCGCCGATCGGCTTCAACCGATACTCCTTTCCGGTGGTGTGATTGATCAAGAGACTCTCTCCGAGCTCAATCGTGACCACATCGCCGGTGCGGCACTCCTCGCAGAGGCGGCCCTCCGACTCCAGCGGGTACAACTCGCCGGTGGCCACCGAGTTCCGGAAGAAGATCCGCGCGTAGGACTCCGCGACGACGGCTGAAACGCCGGCGGCGCCCAGCGCGACGGGCGCGTGCTCGCGGGAGGAGCCGCAGCCGAAGTTGTCGCCGGCGATGACGATGGCGAACTTGGTCTTGGTCTCGCCGGGGTCGACGAAGCGCGTGGGGTAGGAGGCGGGGAGGCCGACGAGGGCGTAGGATCCGAGCTTCTCGTACTCGTCGGGCTTGGAAGGGACGAGGGTGAGGTATTCCGCGGGGATGATCTGGTCGGTGTCGATGTTGTCGCCGACGACGTAGCAGAGGCCGTGGAAGGTGGCGGAGGGAGAGGGAGACGCGCTGGCGTGGGCGCGTGGAGGTTGAAGAGAAAGCGTGATTCGATTGCGAGGGTTTGATTTGGGAATGGGAAATGAAACGAAGCGCGGAGAAGAAGGAAGAAGAGAGTGAGCTATGAAGTGTTTGGCGGAAGAAGCGAAAGCATGGTTTCGAGGAATAACGTTCGCAGTTGCAGAGAATAACGCCATTGTTAATACCTTTCTCACTCTCTGAATTTTCTTTGCTCAAGGTTGATGGTGATTTATGTTAGGGTATTAAACGACCTCGTTTCGCAGGACCCTGCGCCGCCGGGTAGGTAACTACTTCAGTGTTCTCGTTCTTCTTTTTTTCTTACACTAAGACGATTGAGAAAAATTGTTAATTCATAATTTAATTTAAGGTTTAAAATTGTTTTTCATTAGTTTATCGTTTAGGAATAATATTTTGGAAATCATTTATCGTCAAAACTTTATGTTATAGAATTTTTTGATAAAGAAAAGTGAGAATCTGCATTGTAGGAGTGAAGAAAACTACTGGACAAACAATAAATTATATAATGTGGTAAGTGAAAAACGAGTTAACTTGTTATTAATATTTTAAGTAAATTTTGATAAATTTGTGATAAACTCTGGCGTTAAAGAGTTTTACATTCAATTTTAATTTTTGCTAAATTTTTACTCAAAAATGGCTATATTTTACTAGACTCGAATTATTGGATGAATCTAACTTGTTTTTTTAATTATTTTTATTTTAAAATTTGTATTTTTATGAATTTGTATAAGATTTAGTCACATAGTTTAATCTTATTTGGCTATAATATATTATCACTTTTATTATTATGCTTTGTTTTTTTTTTTATTATGAATAGAAAATATTAAATTACTATTATATTAAAAGTATGATATGTATATATATATATATATATATATATACACACACACACATATTATTTTTTATATTATTCTTATTTGAGATAGGTGTGATGTGGAAATGAATCACCTCTTGGAGCAAGAATTGATATGAATTTAATTTTTAAAGCACTTCCGAACATAAAATTTGGAAACAAAAGGGTTAGACCAATTTTATGTTTCAATTAGGCATTAAACAACAAAAACTAAGTAGTCACTTTGATTTAATAATGAGATGAAATAAACAAACAAATTTTCTTTTGAGCTATCATAAAGAATGCTGGTGTGCTAGATTTGCCGTTCGAGTTTAGGAAACAAACCCCTTATTCTCTTAGATTTAACAAATGCAATGAAATAACCAACACTGTCCATTTTAAGCTGCATTGTGCATCTTCTAGAGAATGCCCTCAGTGTTCTATTCAGAACAGTATTCAATGAATTCGACAAAGAAAATTATGTCTACAACTCATTCTGCTCTTGTATATCTAAATAATGACATCATTTCGTTTGAATTTGATCAATGCAATGAATGAACTAAAAGTGCACAATAAGCTGAATTTGCACTTCCTAAAGAACTGTCAAACCACTGTTCAGAACTGACAGTTTCTGCAAGTCATTGTCATTCATGAACAATACACAAAATTCATGCTGCATATTTACCACTAGCTACCCTGTGATTAAGAATTCTGTATTCCTGTGTTTGCAATTGCATTGAGCAATACAAGTGCTACCAACCTATCAGATTCAAGCATCATAGCCAATTAGGCCATAGACTTATGCATGTCATTGCCACTCTCATTTTCCCTTTGATTTGGCACGTTTAGCTCTCACATCATGCTTTCGAGTGAAGGTACGAATTAACTTTCTGACATCCTTTCTAATAGAGAAGAATGCTGAAATTAGTACAATGTACATGGCTGGATAGATGTGGATGCCTTTTGCTTGAGCAAAACCGGATTTTCCCATTAGGGACTCTCTAATCACACCCCACATAAGAAGAAGTATTCCAAAAAGGCTCATTCTCCCTGGTTTTATCAGCCCTGTGATTGCTCCTGCCACAGACAAGTAGCTTCCTGCAAGAACCTGCAAGACAATCCCAAAGGGCCAAAGCTTAACCTTCAAAGAGTTCATCACCAAATACTACCACATACACCCTAGCACACTTATTTCAACACAGTCTTCATTATTGGTTGAAACTGGTTAGAAAATGCAAAATTATGTAAGGCACACTCCTTGTTTGATGAACTTCACTCATAATTTTATATAATTTTAAGAAAAGTTTAACCAAGAACAGAATGTGTGTTAAAATTTAGAATGTGTTGCTAGCACTAATCCCAATACCAACAGAGGAATTATTCAGTTACTAATCAACACCACACCTCTAGGCGTTGGATATCTGATGCAGCAGAGACTGCCCTTGTATTGAACTGTTGAAAGTTTAGCAGATTTTTGAAGCTTGGGATGGTTTTCTGGTTCCAAATTGCCTTTGCTAGAGCTCCAGGGTAGAACAGAATCTTCACTATAAAACGAGGGAAAACCTCACTTGCAATTAACTGAGATGATGTCACTTCAATCGGTGTCTTACAGATTCCAATTCTGCATGGAACACTGGAAACAAACAAGACCTTTGCGATCATCATCACATTGATACAAATTTAAAAAGCACTATTCCATAACTTCATTCTAAGCTTTTGGCCTTAATAATTGCAGGAATTGGACAAAAAAAAAACATCACAATAATAAAACCCTGTTACTAGTGACAGTGCAATGACAAACAAAACTAATGTTACATTTAACACAATAAAAACATGTGAGTAAACAAAACAGGGTTTGTATACGTTACATCAACCCTAATTTCTGGAATATTTAATTGAAGAGGCGTTTGATTTCACTCCTGTTGTTAACTGATGATTTAAAAAGGGCACATGGAATCTCCAATACATGAATAAAAAAAACAAAACAAAAAAAGGACAACTGTAAAATCTGGATTAAAAAATATCAAAAAATCAGTTTTTCTTCTTTTTACCACATTCAATAATCATTTTAATCATTGGTTCAGCTATGGTTTGTTTATGCTATTCGCATTGAACAAAATGGTTAAGGGTGGTTAGCATGAACGAAATAGGAGGAATAGGGAAAAGGGTTACCTGAAAATGGGAACTTGAAAAATGATGATAAAGAAATATATTGAAAAAGCAATGGAGCAAATGAGGGTGGCGCATCTCCTAGAAGAAACCATAGCTCCAAATCTTTGAAAGGACCCTCGATTCTAAAAGGTCCCACAAAAATGGAATTGATGTTCAAAAAGGAGGTAGCACTTTCACCAGATCAATTTTACCCTAAATTCCCCTTTTACTTTCGTATCTTGTTTTGTATTTATAGCAAATTCTTTTCATTTAATTAAAAAAAAAAAAAAAACATGTTCCTTGTGTTTTGATTTTTCCTTCAACCTCAACTCTTTTTTGGTAAATGTTTAGTCTCCAATGGACCAAGCCCAAGTCAAACTATGTTTGTACAATTCAATAATGTTTTATCAATAATTACTGGTAAAAATTATAACTTTATATTATCTAGATTATTTATTTAAATTTTATTAAAATTGAATGAAAGAAATTCAAATGAATTATATTTTAAGATATCTGCAATATCAATTTTGATCTATAAAAAAGTATGTACAAAATGATTTTGTATTATATACTTTTAAAATTTATAAACTGTAGAATGGTTAGTAAAAATTGTTTCGGTGTAATTTTATTTATATACATAACTATACTTTTGGTAAAAATTGATTTTGTAGCTCCTATATTTTTTGCTTAAAGTTATTTTTAAATTGACGAGTTTAATCTTTCTATATTTAAAATATGTTTATTTAATTATTTTTGGTTTAAATTTAAACATTTAATGGTAATATTTTTGCAGTCGCGCATTCATTAATTTAAAAATATGTAAATTTAAATTAAATTTAATTAAAAATACAGAAAAAAAATATTGTATTATAATCTACGTCAAGGAATTATTTTACTTTATTGATTAATCATTTAAGTCGTGATTAACTATATGACAAGACAAGGACAAAATGGAGATGCAATAAGTATATTTATAAGTCCTTTTAAATGAATTCATAAATTAAAATTATCAATTGAAAGAAATATATAATTTATTTAATTTTGTTTTATTTGAGTATAAAGTATTTTGAATTTATTAAAAAAATACTCTTTTTATAAAGACCTACCAATTAATTTGTCCAATTGGCAATAAAAATACATTTCTGATCAGATTAACAATCCCTTAATGATTTCATTTTCATAAATGATAACCCTTTCACATATTTGATTAGAGAAATTCAAAAACATCAAAACTTAGATATCAGTTTCCAAAAAAAATTTCTTCAATTAAATATTACACCTGTTTGGCTTGTTAAGGAGGGATGTACAATTCAATAAAATTTGAAGCTTTGGCTTCACTATTCACCTTTTTTTTTGCCAGTTTTCTAGCTTATGTAATGGGACTACTTTGATACTCTCATTTCAAATATAAAAACTGATGCTTTTAACATATTTAATCAAGAGCCTTAGATTTGCAGAAATAACTCTATTCTTTATTTATTTATTTATTTATTCAATAGTTTAGAAATCAGTTTCATTTGGGCCAGGTCCATTCAAATTTAAAACATGTCAAGGCATAAAAAATTATAAAAAAAAACAAAAACCTGCAATATAATATCAATCACGGATCAAATAGAATATATATAAATAATACAATGTCAATTTCAAATATGTTAGTACACACTCACCATGAAGACACAAAAATTTAAGACGCAAAAACTACCTTATCTTATCTTTGACTATCTTACTTAAGTTGAGGATAAGGTTCTAAGCAAAGCTGTAACAATGAATTAATTAAGCAATAGATTTAGCTTTTCCTTACTCAAATAATTCATGCCCATTTTCTTTATACTTCCAATCATTATACTTTTGTCCACAAACTTATATTTTGTGACAAAGTATAAAACTTCTAAATCTTTACAACAACAAAAAAGTAGCCAGAAAAAACCTTTGTACAAAAGAGTAGAGGATTTATAAGAACTCAATTTGCTTTGAAAAAGGAGGAAAAAATGAACTCTTCATGGTGACGTTGAGAATTAGAAGAGTATATATTCTCTCACCCTTTGGCTATGTCCAAGAACCATCCAATCCAATTTAGGTTTCTGAGATTAAATACAAAAGTGACAAAGTTCACACTCAACTTGGTGGGGTGACAGATCTCCACATCACATGTGGGTCACACATTTCAATGCAATTATTGGACTCTAATAATTGTGGACCCAAAAACTACTAAAAAAACATCATTTTAACCTGCACAATTAAATGCAACCTTATACTAAAGTTGAAAATACTTGCCAAATTTAATGCAAGTAAAAGTGGTGTCCACAGTAATTTAAGATCCCAAGTAGTTTATCATCAGAAACAATGGGTAATTGTAGATAGCAATTTGATAAAATAGTAGTATATATAATATGCTAAGTTGAAAAAAAGTATGATTTTGAAATGGGTGTATCAATGTGGAGCAATCTACCCTTCGATCTCTTAGCCAAAATCTTCTCTTTTCTCTCCCCAGATTCACTAGCCATAGCAAGATCAGTTTGCAAGAACTGGCAAACTTGTTCCAAAGCTTATCCTCTATCTCCAACAACAACAACGACAACCTCGTCATGGTTCTTGGCTCTTCCAATTCGCAACCATGGACCATGCTGTTATGCTCGCAACCCAACCATGGAAAAATGGCACCAACTCTCTCTGCCACTCCCATCAATTCGACCCATTGCTTCAATCGGAAGCTTTCTCCTGTTAAGGGTCACCAATTCCCCAACCCTCCAATTGGGTCTCTGCAACCCCTTCACCGGAGAGTTCAGGCACCTCCCCCGGTTGCGCGCCGCAAGGACCAAACCGGCGGTTGGAGTCACAATCTCGGAGTCGTCGAATAACAATGTTCTGTTTCCGCCGTTTAGAGTCTACGTGGCAGGGGGCATGTCCGAGGCGGCGCAAGGCGGCGCCACGTATGACACAAACGTGGTGATGTACGACTCGAGGACTGACACGTGGCGGATTGCGGGGTTCACGCCGCTGGAGTTAGCCGTTAGACTAACGGTGTGGACACCTAACGAGAATGTGTGCATTGGAGAAACGTTGTACTGGGTAACCTCGGCTAGAGCGTACAGTGTTATGGGATATGATGTTGGGAGAAATGGGTGGAGGGAATTGGGTGTGCCGATGGCGGAGAAGCTGGAGTTTGCGGCGCTTGTGAAGAGAAATGGGGCGTTGGGGTTGGTGGGTGGGAGTTGTGAGGGGAGTGGTTGTGTTTGGGAGCTTGGTGAAGGGGACAAGTGGTGTTTGGTGGATAAGGTGCCACTTGAGTTGGGGTTGAGGTTGTTGGGAGAGAAGAGGGTTTGGGAGAGTGTGAAGTGTGTGTGGGAAATGAGGATTGTGTTTGGTTGTATAGAGATCTTGGATCTGGAATGGTGGTTTGCAGAAGGGTTGGTGATGTGGGTGAGTGGGAATGGGTTTGGGTTTGTGGGTGTGACTACCTAAAGGGGAAAGCTTTGCCCAATTCTGCCATAAGAGGGGCTCTTGTTCATCCAACTCTTGCATCTTCTCTTTTATCTTTTTAAGTAGTTTTTGGTACAAGTTGGAAGTTATTCCGGGTGAGATTGTGAGAGTGTTAGAGGATTAGTTTTTTCTGAGTTGGAAAGAAATAATATTTATGAGAGGCAAAATTTTCTTCTTTTTTTATTTAATATAATTGTTTATCTAAATTTCTAACTTAAATTTATTGATGAATTGAAATAATATCTCATTGATTAATTAAAATATATAAACCTATTACTTGAATTTGGCTTGAAAAGTCGATCCAAGTTGGTTTGTGTTAGGTATTCAAGTGTGAGTCTAAGTCCCATATTAAGTAAGAATGAGAAAATTGAGCAATATAAGATTCACAAACCTAATACTTTAAGATTTTGAGTTGAAAGTGGTGTCATTATCTTGTGTGGGTTTAACTCAATTCTCATTCTTATAAAATATAACAATCAAATTTAATATTATCTCTATAAATATAAAAGTACTTATATATATAATTACTGTCCCTATAACTATTTGATTATATCTATTTTGACTTGAGTAACAAAATATTTTTATATATATCTTAAATCAAATAAAAAAAAAAAATCGTTGCTCTAACTTAGCCGTTCTACTCATAACATAAAATATGTGATAGTAAAATATAAAAATTATTTTACGAAGAATGTAAAAAAAATGTAAACTTGATTTGAATATTGGCTTTGAAGTTTGAACGTGTATTTGAATGTTGGTCTCCATACCATATTATGTCAACTGTATTTGTTTATGACAATCTATGAAAAACGTCATCCATTATTTGAGCAATCTTGAATCCATTGATAACATTGATGAGGTGATTATGATGGTCACGATGATGACAACTTTTTATATTAATTTATCGAAATTTTCGTTTTGAATAATTAAAGTTGCTAACCATTATTTGCTTTCTTTGCTGGGTCAATTTGAAGAACATAATTACGAGGGTCATTTCCTATGTAATTGTGGACCAAGCCAAATTTTCCTACTTAATTGTGGTAGTAACCCTATGTTTTTTAAGGAAAACATAATTAGAGTGCTGTAATGGATGCAAGTTTTGTCCTAAAACGAAATGCATCTACGTGGTGGGTTTTCTTCCATTTACGTATCGTGTTTGTCTTCAAAATTTGGATGCAACATTAAGCTACGCAACTACGTGGTTTACTAATTATTGTTCATACCACATGTGAATATGCTAAACACATTGCTTTGATTCAATCATCTTACAACCATGACCAATTAAAATAACACTTTTAATGCTTAAACAAATTATTTAAAATAAAAATTGGGGTTGGAGGATTGTGTATGAATAAAGCCAGGTAAGCAAGCTGGTCCACCAAAATTCTAAAGCAGATGATCTAGTAATTAACTAAAATTAAATCAAACAAAGATTAATTAATTAGATTAAATTTTATGTTAGTTTCTTTTGATTGATCGTATTCCAATCAAATTGAAATTACAAATACAAAGTAAATGTATACTACACGTGAACTATTTTAAAGGATATATGTCAGTAAATTTTGACACTAATAAATCATTATTAAACTCGTGTAAAAAAATATGATATTATTTTTAATCTAAAAATTTAAAGTATTATGTTTGTGAGTATTTTTTATTTATTTATTTTAACTTCGTGCAAAACTTCTAATTCACCTTTGAATGTTTAACAAATATGTTATTTTGGCTCTTCCTTATTCTGATATATTATAATTTAATTCTTCTCCAATTTTCTCACATGCTAATCATTTTATCAACTTAAATTACGTTCTTTATTTATCTTGAAGTTGAAGTTGCTTTTGGAAAGTTGAAGTGTGCAATATTTATTGTTTTGATAATTAATTTTTTTATTTGTAAGCTTTAAGCTTTCCGAACCCCTCAAGCTTAACAATTGTCAATCATAATTTGTATTTATCATAACAAATTTATTTAATTATCATCATCCAACTTTCCTATTAACTACTCATTATATACATCAATATCATTAAGTGCAATTAGATCGATTTCACACCTGAGATTATATTTTTGTTTAATATTATATTATATTATAACACTTTATGATCACGCATCTTTCTCCTTTTGATTTTATATTCTAAATATAATCGAAGTATTATAGTTCTTTCTATAACAATTATAGGATTAGTAAAAAAAAAAAAAAACTAAATACTATTAGGAGTTGTCGGTTACGATTATTACGTACTCAAATACACTTTTTTTGAATTCATAATACCAATTTCATATATGTTAAATAATATCCAATCATGCAATCCATTAATAAATGCAAAAGAAATTCTAATTTAGAAAACATAAAAGAACTCCATGTTTAAAAAGTGGCTAATTGCGTGTAAAACATTATGAAGGTGACAACTTCATCTTTCTCCTATTATTGTAAACGTGCATATGCATTTTTGTTGAATGTTTTCGAAATTAATTATGTAACCATTGTTTCCTTTTTTTCACCGTTAATAAGATTAATCGGTGACTTTAGGAAAAAAATTATATAATTAGAAAATTAATGGATAAAGATAAATTTTGTTTTTTTATTTCAGTTTTAAAAGTTAAAAATGGAAACAGTATTATCAATAAGAATTATCCTACTAAAAAATATTATCAGTAAAAAAAAAATATATATAATGACATTATCATAGTTAGCTAGCTCTATTGTCATGGATTCGGAGTCATCAATTAAATTCGTGACATTATCCCACTAAAAAAAATAATTAGGTATTGATATCCATCAATGCTTCCAACATAATAAATGTTGTAGTTAAAATATATGGAGACTCTGCTAAATAATTCAAGTGTTGTTTATTTATATAATAATATTACAATTTATTGTCTATTGTTACAATAAGATTAGCGTGTTACACTTTTATGGTTATTTTTTTTTTATTAATTTATGTATATGTTAAATTTGAAATCTTTTGTAAATTCAAAAGAATATTTCTCTTAATTATTTTAGAAAGGATGAAATATTTATAAATCAAAACAAATCCAACATAATTTGGACTATTTGAGAAGTAAATATGTCGATTGGCTAAATATTGATCTTTGGTTAAGTTGACTACATTCTTATGATAATATGTTCTCTTATCCATCTATAATATAAGTGGTAAAAATACTTGAAAATGAATAGTCTATAGATAAGGGATTGATCAAAATTTATAATTTTATAATTTAGTTCATAGTTGGACTTTTTTTTTCTTTTTTAAAAAAAAAATTGAATAAAGACCACGTAACATAATGATCTAGGAATTTAAATCAATTTTTTTATATCAAGAAGTCATTGAGATTTCAACATTATTATTATATGATATGTTCAAAATTTCACATCGCGTATAATCAAAACCTTCATCGCTTAACTAATTAAAACGTGGTATTATAACAATAACTAATATGATGTTTATGTATAATAAAATTATTAATTTTCTATAATATTTTTTGTACATATATAAAATAATGCATGAAAATAATCGATATTAGTTTCTATATGATCATGAAATGAAGATAAGAAAAAAAATTAGAGTAATCTTTAATTGATTAAAGAAAAAGAAGTAAAATCCCAACACCTTTTGACTCTGTCCCCTCTGCGAGTCTTTTTCCTTCAGCCACTTGCTTTCTTCACCATCGTCATCACTGTGTACATAATAATAATTTTCACTGTGAAATTCACACACCTATATAAACATTCCTACACCTTCAAGAATCACTTCAATTAAGCTAAATCTAGAAACATCCACATATATACATAGAGAGAGAAAAACAGAGAAGAAAAACAGAGAGAGAAACAGAGCAGCAAAACAGAGAGAGAGAAACAGAGAAGGTGATGGCTGGTCTGCAAAGATCTGCTGTGTCTTTCAGGAGACAAGGTTCATCAGGCCTTGTTTGGGACGACAAGTTAGTGTCTGAATTGAACAACGACCAAAACCAAGACCCAAAGGCTGCGGCTGCCGACAACCTTAACGCAAGAACAACGCCGCCACCCAACACCACCATCCAGAGAACCCGCTCCAACGGCGGCTACCGCACCGGCAAAGTCTCGCCGGCGATCGACCCTCCCTCTCCAAAGGTCTCAGCTTGCGGCTTCTGCACCGCTTTCTCCAAAACAGGGCAAAAGGGTCGCCGCCCCAAGCCCAGTGCTAAGCACCGATCCAGGTAGGTATTTTCCGGTGGCCGGAAATGAGTTCCCGAAGCCTCCGACAATGATGTCCGGTTTCGTATAGGTATGTACGGTAGAAAAAAAAAAAAAAAAAAAGAGAAAACGGTGAATTGTTGTAGTGAGTCTCTGTTTTCTGTTTGGATTAATTTGCTTTGTTTCATTTTTCAAGTTTGTGATTGTAACTATGTGTATACTTGGTAAGAATTTTGATCTCTGTATAAAGTAAATCTCCGTTAATATGCTTTTATGAATTTCTGATTAGTGCATTGCAACATTTTTATTTTTGTTTCACAAAATATCCTAATTATGACCACTTCTGCTCAATGCTTCCAAAGCATCACTATCTTATGAGTTGTCTTTTGTTTTGTTTAATGTGAATTTGTGATCAGTTGCGAACAGAACCAAAAATTTCTTGGGATTGTTTTCTTGGTCGTTCTATCGTTGGCATATGAGAATAGATTGATCAATAATAATAATAATAATTATTATTATTATTATTATTATTATTGAATAAATGATTGATTGATACAGAGATAATAGCATCACCTAAAAATGGGTGTTGGTGTGACAGGGATTAAACCACCCTTTTTGGCTATACCTAGGAAAAAGTAATTAGAGGTAGCATCTATTTATTCTGTTGCTTTTGGGATTTGAATCAATGTGGCAAAATCCTTTTAATCAGCATTTGCTTTTCTGGGAAAATTTTATTACTTTTTTTTTAATCCATATATTTTCAATAATAATTTATTTTGTGAAGGTGCTATGATTAATAATTCCACTCACCAATTATTGGCATCTTTAAACTTTAATATTCGGTATGAAACATCATCGTATCCAAATTTTCATTCTTATTTTTTACTTTTTTGAAAAAAAAATGTTTTAAATTACTTTTAATCACGCGATGGTTTTTAGTCAAATAATCTTGAACTAGTAGTAATATTCCCCACCTGAATTTTAAACTATATCTGTGGTGAAGACTCAGAACGTAAAGTTGACTAGTTATATGACACAACTCGAGATTTTTTTTATTAACAAAAGTTGGTAACAAGAAAAATCAAAAGCGCGTTTTAGTTTAAGCATTGAATTCAACATGGGTGGTGCTGGATCTCTTAATCATACACACCCAATAATTTATTACAAAGTTGAAAAAACGAAATTGTCCAAATAGAAATCAATACCACTTGGCCACTTTTTCATGGGACATATTACAATAATTCGTGTTCATCCCACGAGAGAGAGTGAGAATGAAGACAATCACTTAATCGTGACGTGATTCTGTGATCACCAATTACTGGTTCTGGAATCATCATTTTCTTTTCCAAGTGGAGTATAGCATGTGAAGAAATATTTTTTTTTTTTAGTATATACTCTAGTTAATGGTTGAATTAATCTATATTAAAGTAAAAAAAATTATTGATTCTGGTAAGTAAAAGTTGTTACCTATTAATATTTACCTTCACCATTCAATGATTATTTTATTATTATTATTATTAGTATACGATTTTAATGGAATGTGATTATTAAGAATTTTGGATTTGTGTGATTGTCGTGTTGTTGGAGATTGAATAATGGATATGTTTCAAGCATTTGTTAGGTATACAAAGTGACAACATCGCCGCCGAATTGGACCGTGCTTTCGTTTATGTTCCAATGTTCTTTGTTTCCCTATAGGTATCTGTTTTTAAGAAGAAGAAGAAGAAAAAAGTACAATGATTACAGATTTTACTGTACTTATTAATTCTTTATTATAATTATAATTATTAAATATTTAATCAACATTTATTTTGTAATTTTTTTTAAGGAATGCTTTTAATTACTTTAAAAAAGTTGCACAATCAAATAATTTTAGAGTGTCTCTTTTTCTTGATATTGTATTTTCTGTATTTAAACAGTTCTTAATACCATATGAATAATATCTGACAAATTATGTGAGAAATAGAGGGGATGAATCGGTTCGGTGCATTTAATCGCAAAATTTAAAAGTGACAACTTTGAATAAAATACACTGAATGTGGCAATATAACATTAGTTCAGACATAAAAATGTGCGCGATAAAAATAACTTATTCGATATTTTTTTGGGTAATAGAGATTTTTTTTAATATTATTTAATAAAATTTATAAAAAATGATGACTAAGTTAAAAATAAACAGATTTTTGAAAACTAATCTTAATGAGATTCCTAGAATTATCTTTTGTATATTTTCCTTCACTGCATTTTCTTCCTTTTATATATCTAACTTTGGCTAATAAGAATTAGGCTTAGTCCTTTTCTATCTTAAATCAAATTAGCTTATAAAACCACAAAAAGAATCTATCTAGCATTGCCAGACGTATAAGAATTTATGCAAGGATGGTACCACGTTTTTAGTGTCATTTAATTAATATTTTTAAAAATAGTTATTATAAAAGTTAACTACTTTTTTACATCATAGTTATCATATATAATTCTTTTTTAATTTCCTTACTTGATTAGTTTAAAGTATTTTTATGGATGCATAATTTATTTAGCCACCTTTGTTATAGTTATTTGGAAAATATTAGAAAGACAGGCAATAGTTATTCTAACATTTTTGTGATATATAACAAAGTAATAAATAAGATTTTTTATGCATACAAATTTTAACTTTTAACACGATGTGCTTAAAAACATCAAAGTTAACATTTTTTAAAAACAATAAATAAGGATTTCTATGTATATGAATTTGAATTTTTATATAACTTAAATTATTATTTTGTTGAAAAAAAAAATCAAATCATCTTTTCTTTTCGAGTTCTTCCCATTTATGGATCATTGTCAACACACCTTTAGACTACTATCAAAACCTACCCAGTTGAAACTGAAGTAGAACATGTGAAAACAAAGGTTTGAATCTCAATGAAATAACTGCTCAGTAAAATGGTAGTGTAGTACAATATTCAAACTTCATAATCTACAACTCTGAACTTTTGTTTCAAAGTACATGATACAGCATTGAAACTTACACAAGAATTGGTAGTGTAGTGCAATGGCTATTCTTGGCAAAATCTGGTCTCCATTTAGGATTATCAGAACTCACTAACATGCATTAGAAATCTGCATTATTGCAGCTTGAAAAGCAGGTTTAACGAGGACCAAGTTTGGGGCAGCCCTGTGCAAGAGGCAGGTCAAGGTTGTCCAGAGTTCTGAAAGTTCTAGGTACCATCTTATCAACATAGAGAGTTCCATCCAAGTGATCACACTCGTGTTGTAAAATCCGTGCCTGCCACCCAGAAGCGTTTATTTTGATTGGTGTACCATAGCGATCTAAACCTGTAACCTCAACTTCAAGGGATCGCTCCACCACTGCTCTAAACCCATCAACACTGCATAACGTTGTAACAATTTAGGATGTACATAAAAGGACACAACATATATGGTTGCTCACACAAAGCATATCACTTTTTTTTTTTCTATATATTTTTTCAAGTTCTTGACTTTAGACTATATTGGAAAAGCTATTACCAATATAAATAATCCCGTATGACATTTGATTCATGTTCATGTGATTAATTCAGATATCTCACTCAATATGGCATGAGACTAATTCAGATATCTCACTATGGTGTTGCACATGTCACTTTGGGAATTGCAGCCATGTTCATGCATTATACTCATGTTACCTCACAATTAACAAATTACAATTTTGGAATGCTTAAAGTTTGGATGTCCACAAAACTCCTCAGTATTAGACATCGAAGTACTAAAACAAAACATATACCTAAAACAATACTAGTAAGCTAGACTTGAACAATACATCAAACATTCATAGTGTTTAAAATTTTGAAATCATTAATGTATCTTAGTAAAGTAAATTTTAAGTGTAATTCAATTCTATAAAACTGACACGTAAAGTCAAGTTTACATTCACTTATATATTATAATTTAATTATTATAATTTAATCATATCTCATTTCTGATTTAGTCATATCTCTAGACGATATAAAATCTCTAATATATATCTCATGCTAACGGGTGGCATCTAATCTTACTAAGACAGATTCTGAATTATCTTTTCTAATCTTTCTAATCTTACTAAGACAAACTCTCAATGACCTTGATACCAACTTAAAGAGATGGACTTTAAGCATACAAAACTAGTTTGTAAGTTAAGGTTTAATCTATTTATCTATTACAATTTTATCATATCTAACAATGTATATGTCAACAATCATTTTAAGTTATTTCTGTCAAAACTACTATTACTATGCATTAGTAATACACTTTTAGCACTTCACCTTTGAAGCTATTGTTTAAAAATGGACTTGGTTAAGTAAAATCATTAAATAATGTCAAATTGTTTGCCTGCCTCAGTGCTTGCATCTTATAATTAGGTCTTGTTATAGTAATTGAGAGAAGTGGTGCATGATATTGGTCTCACATAAAAAGAAAATAGCCATTTCCCATGAAAGGACCAATAGCCTAGAGGGAGTCAGTGCAATAAGTGTTTAAGACATGCAGAAATTTCCAAGACTAAGAAGCAGTATACAATAGGTTCTACTCTTCATATTTATATTCTAACAAAGACAGAAGTCCACACCTCAAGCACCCTTCATAAAATAGAGCAGTCTTCTTGCTCTTCTTCACTAGCTCGGGATTCAGGATGACCTGCCTCAAGAAAACTAATGAATGTTGCATTAAAGTAACAGACCTTTAGGGCAAAACTGTAGATTTAAATTGAATTCTCTCCTTTTCTCTGCATATGAACATACCAAAAGATCAAAAGGTCTTCTATCTTGGACTCTAGCCTCTTCCTTCGGCACATAACTAATATACTCTTTGGTATCTTCCAAAACAATTATCTGCATGAATGAAAAGACAATAAAATATATTTTCACACATCTCACATTGTGCAGTTACATCAAAATATTCTACCACATTAAACCTCATTGCTTTGAACTATCAGCATATTGTTAAAAAATACAGCAACCAACATAGGTGAAAATAGTGTTCCGGAAAAGTTTTGATTTTCTTATTACAGGAATGGCAGAACATTGTGAGTTGAAGTAAAATTGTATAAATGAAATGCACAAATTGACTTTCAATTGTCCCACATAATTGTTGTAACCAGTATGAAGTAACTTGATCCTAAATTGCTGCTACCTTCTCAAAAGAAGCAAACTTTGAGCAGTTAGGATTGGATAAACACATTTTAAGTGGGATTTTTATTATTAAAACAATTTTTAACTTCTTTAGAAAGGGTGAGTGAGAAAGACACAAAATTGGAAACCTCTAAAACACAAAATTAGGAAAAATGGAACAGACCCTGAAAGGAATTCCAATCTGGGGAGCAGCTAGACCAACTCCAGGAGCATTCCTCATGACCCGAATCATGTCATCAATGATTTTCTGCACTTTCTCCGACTTTATCTCATTGGGATCAACTTCCCGAGCGGGCTCGTGCAGAACAGGGTCACCGGCTTTGACAGTCTCAGGTAAATTTGTCTTCTTGGCATCTCCTCCAAGACCCAAAAACCACCCTGCTCTGGCCCTGCAAGTTTGGGACGATGCTGATTTCCAACGCAACGGTGGCCTTGTAATGGGAATTGTGGATAATGGGGTAGCAGTTGCGCGCCAAAAGATGGTTTTTTGGAGAACAAGCATGGGAATCACGCGGTGCAAGAGCAAGCCCTCCATGCCCTTTGTTCTCTCTTTGTGCAGATTGTTACGCAAATCTTCACCACCAACCACCACCCCAAAGGGAGTGTTTATGGTTTGTCATGTTTTTGGACTCATTAGACAACAAAAGAATGTTTCTTTTTGGATAACATATGAATGGGCTCACTCACTATTTTCCAATAGAATGGACCGGACCAGAAAGAATTATTGGGCTTTCTTGGGATGTCTAAAAATTTATTAAATCAGATTTTATGAATGTAACTATGATAAATTTAGTAGGTGTTGTTGTTCATTTTTTCACACATTCTTAAACTGATAGATTTAGTTGTTGTTATTGTTACTCTCATTAGTTTCACATGATGTAATGGCCCTTCTGTTGAAGTTATATTTGTTTTAGTTATTATCTTGTGAGACTAAAATTTTCTACAGTTTCCTTCATAAATTTGAAAGTGTTTTGTGACCCTGTTGGAAGAAATGCCCCTAAATCCATTTTCATGAGGATCTATCCATCTGCAGATAAATCTTGGATATGGACTAAAGTGAAACCTATCTAGAATAGGATAAAGTCCAAGTCATTTTCACATGTTTATATGCCATCCAAATTCATAGTTATAAGGAATAAAAAGAAAAAACCTAGTTAAATCATGCTTTCCAGATTTCAAACACGTTACTGATTGATTACATGCACATATCTACGTTGTATAAAAGTTGCTTTGTGTTCCCCAGTGATTTTCCTTTCAAGATTCTTCTATTTGTTACTAAATAGCCACCCCAAATGGCAAGAAACGGCATAAAGGCACTTTTCATTGGGATGTTAGCTATAAAATAATTAAGATAGCTTATACCTTTAAATTTTCCACATTTGTACTACTGAATGTATAGAAATCTGGAACTTGCTGGAAACTGCATGATCATTAAAAAAAAAATTCCAATGCTCCATAATGAATTCCACGTATTTTAAGCATAATCATATAAAAGAATCATGCTATAGTTTTTCTACTTTTCTTAGGAGGAACTTCTTTAATTGCATGCTCTGTACCTGTCTCCTCAACTCATAGTTAGGCAGGTAGGTGCAGATACCAGGTTGCAAATTATAATTTATTACTTTTAAGGAAACATGTAGCAGAAATTATCACACACACTTGGTTCCCAAGATGTGTTTTTTAAATGTATATAGATCAATATAACCATTAATTAATAGCAGAAAATTGTTTTTTATTTATTTTTCAAATCAATTAAGAAAGAAGAGGCACATGTTAAGTTTTTAACATCTGTCAAAGTTCTTACTCTGTCAATGGTCTTAAATGCACACTAGATTCTCTATACAATAAAACTAAAGTTGCGGCAATATCATTTGACTCATCAAGCAAGAACCTTTGAAGGGTTACTGCTTTTGGACAATAAAATCATGTCTTAAACACACTAAGAAAAAATGAATTTTTTTTTGTTACAACCAGAAAATATACGCACAAGGTCAAATCTATGGTATTCATTCACCATTAGAAATAGAATAGAATCACACGATATTAGATTTTCATGAAAAGAAGATAACTCAAATAGGAAAGTTCTATAAGGGCTAAACCTAAACCTAACCCTAGATTTTGCCTGCTTGAAACTTCTAAGCATCTTTTAGTTACATGTTTGTGACCCATCTTTGACTTTGAAATTTGGAGGGAGGACCAAATGGGTGGAGGAGGAAAAGGTGAAGAAGGTTAGAAAGAGAAAGAAACTACATATTCCCTTTTGCTTGGTATGTGTATATATAAGGAAGCACACATGAGGTTACAAAGCATCAATTCCATTGAACATATTGTAGCAGAACAACACTCACAGAAGCAAGAACAATGGGAAGGAACTACATGAAGCATGAGCATTTTCCAAAGGAGCATGGAAAGGAAGAGAAGAAGGAGAGAGATGCAAAGAGGGTAGAGAAGATGGCAACTGAAGACATCAATGCTAGTGCTGATGCCTTCATCAAGAACTTCAGGCACCATCTGCTACTTCAGAGCCTCCAATCCATAGACAATTCCAGGGAACACTAGCTTCATCTCATATCCGACACAAACACACAAGTATATGTCGAAAATAAAATAGTCCCATGTGGCTATGTCTCGTAGGTTAATCAATGCATAATGTTATGCATGCATTATTTCTGTAAATTGTGTTCATTGTTTTTATGCTCAAAGCATGCATTTATACATATTTTTATGACAAGGGATAAGAGAAACTAAATAAGGTTCTCTCTCTTTTTTATCTATCTTATCATTTATCGAATACATATTTTTCTTTTCTTTTTATCTCTTCTTTCCAGGTCATGAGAGGAGATACAGAGAATTACCACGGTTTTTCTTCTGATTTTTTATGTACAAGGAAAAATTTAATGATTTTTGCACAAAAGAGAAATTAGATAACAAGTAATTAGTTAACTAACCCTGATTAATTGAAGGATCAGAGATTCCTCTGTTTCAAGTGACCCAAAACTGCGCCGTATATAAAAAGAATGGTAAAATTAACATTGCGTGGGGTAATAATCAGTTTTTTTTTTCACTTTGATTTAATATTTACTGAAACCGGTAACTCATTAAAAAAAATTATTAAAATATTCAAATAATATTTTTCGATTTCATTTTAAAGAAATTATACGATTTTTGTATTTTTTTTTATAAATGAAAATGAAGTGTCGCATTAGCTGCAGAATGTTTCATCTTTTTTTAAAATACGGAAGTGAAGTAGTTATTTGAGATATGACTATATGTATTATAATTGGGGTAGTGTTTAAATTTTAAAAAAATATCAAATGTATGATATTTTTTTAATAATTCAAATACAAATTTGAAAATTAATTTTTTTAAAATATATCAGTTGGTTGTCTTAGTACTTAATTTCAATAGACCTTAATATTAAAAAAAAATAGGATATGAAGCACGATTATAGTTTGGTTTAAAAAAAATATAGAATATAATCAATATTTCTTTTTATATGAGGAGAAGTGTCCCCATCTTCCTCATAGATGAGAAGAAGAAATTATCGTTGTTGTGTGTTGTTTTTTTTTATTGTTTGCCTTTTGAGATTGCATTTCTAAATATAACTATTATTCTATAAAGTAGGGTTGTTCCATGAGTTTGTACAATCTATATTATAAGGTTTTATTTATTTTGTAAGGGGGATTCTAAGTATCCTCTATTAGATGAATATTTGTTCTGAGGAGAATATGTTCCTGAGTTATTCTTCAGCAAAATTGTGGACTTATTTTATTAATGTTTATATTATTTAAACGATGTTTGCTTAATTTATCTCTATAGGTAAAAGTTAGGGTCACTAAATGTGAATACACCCAATGAATCAATATACATGCACACCCTTAGGCAAAAAAAAGTTAAATATATAAAATTAGAATAGTATACACATACACTAATCTTAATCATCAAAATTAAAATATAATTATTTTTTAATAACAAATATAAATGATGAATATAGCAAATAATAAAGTTTGGATTAGTTTAGGTTGAAACATGCAAACCCTGTTTTTGGAGAGAAAATGTCCTTTAAGAACAACTTGGTACTTTCATCTACCATGACACGTCAACTCATTGAATCAATCTTCAGCAAAGAAAGATTCGCGATACATTTTCAGATTAATAACATAATATTTATGTATAAGTTAATAGAATTTTATATTCTGTTCTTCCTCTCTTTTTCTTCTTAAAAATTAATCCTTATTTTATGATAATAAGACCACGTAAAAACAGATTAATTTTTTAATTTTTTTTACTGTAACAAAAAATCAATTTCAACCAAAGAAAGAGGGATTGCTGTCAAGATTCAAGAGGTTACTTGAATTTAAGAAAACTGAGTAGACACCAGGTAAAAAATTTGTATTAAATTTGATTGATGTGATAAAATAAATTTAATTATATATTATTGTATTTAAATAATACATAAAACAATTTTATAAAAATAATTAAATATAAAAAATATTTTTTAATATAACAATAAATAAATAAATAAAATTATTAATTTAAATTTTACTAGTAAATAAAATAATTTATTTTAATGTAATTTTAAAATAGTATATTAATATTCATTTATTTTTAATATTTATTTCAATTAAATATAATTATCAATAAAAATCAATTATGTTCGAAAATGTATAATTGATTATATATCTAAATAATATATTAATTATATCTATATACAATTATGTGTTACGCATAACAATTGATTATATGACTTCTTTCTTCTTATTTTTTTCGCAGTTTTAAGAAGAAAATTTAAATGTCGATTCTTACTCAAGTAATATATTTATTCTTTTCGAATTTTGCGCTTTCATTTCATTTCTTGTAAAGTAGGAAATTTAATTGAAACTTTAAAAAGAATCTTTTCTTTCCCCAAAAATAGTTTCCTTCTTAATCTTTCTTCTTTCACATTCCCTCTTTAAAATCTTCTCTTCTCTCAAAATACTTGACCTTTCCATGAGTTAATTAAGGAAAATATATTTATTCTTTTAAGTTGTGTCTATCCTATTGGATGGATATGAAGATATCAGCACGCTGTGCTGCGGAAGATTTTACATATCAAAATTTAAACAAACATTTTATCTTTTAAATTAAAAACTAAGTTCACATATTTTTCAATTTTGTTAATAACAACTGTATTGCTTACATAAAAGAATGTTAATCACCTTATAAATTAAAAAAGTGACCATGCAAAAGGTGAACAAGATATGACAGCATTATTTAATTAATATTTAGTTGGAACAATTATCCTTAATTAAATGACATGTAATCCCATTTGCTATCATGTGAACGTGGATCACTTGATCACAAAGTTACCAAAGCAAATACTTTAATATATATATATATATATATATATATATATATATATAATTTAAAAATAAAGAGCACAATGGAACAGTGACAACGTTGGAAAAGCACTACTGTGTTTGACAAATTGTTTATTTATTTGATGATTATACCACAATGGAAGCTGAACAAAAGAAAAACAACATCATAAAGTAACACCTCAGCCAGATAAAAAGGTTAACTACTCCTTGTGATCCTTGTGGATACTCTTCTGATTCACCACATAAGTTAAGGATCATTTCATCAGCACAGTTGTTGCAGCATGTTTTGTATCTGCTGCTGGTTCTGCATAATCTCACAGTTGTTGCAGCATGTTTTGTATCTGCTGCTGGTTCTGCATTTTCTCAAGATTCACAAGGGAACATGGCCTTGCCATTTCACCAACCAGGGGAATCACAGGAAGGCTATCACAGTTGCATATCTCGATCATGAAGCCATCAGGGTCGTGGAAAAACAGCTGATCCACTTGGATCCCACCTTCCTCCACCGTGGCTCGCACATAAGCAATATCCATCTCCTTCAGCTTCTTCTCCACTGCCCCCATGCTCTCACACTGCTCAACCACAAATCACACATGTTATAAACTTTCTCATCACACAACAGACTTTCGTGCAAGTAACTGCAAACACTTGTCTATGTATAATAACTTTGTTTGTGTCTGTGTGCATTTGTCTTTTGTGAGAGAGAGAGAAAAAGTACAAAGCAAAAAACAATGTTGCACACGGAAAATTTGTCAGCTCAATTATCCCACATGGTTATATCAAAGCAAACTCCTAGTTGATGATAGCTACCTATCACTAAAGTTTGAGTGTGTTTGGTGAACAACTGGTCAGATACAAAGTAAGAAGTGATTATGGCCAAAACTGAAAAGATCATGATTTTGTCGATCTCTTTGATCTTTATCTCGGGATTGTGCTCTTTCTTCTCTTAAAGAATTCATTCATTAATTAATTTTGATCTTCCTAGAAACATGTCCAACTTGATCTGAAGTTGATTTTCATGGATGCGAAATATTCTGACCTGAAACGATATATGATTATCCTTTGGGTTAATTTCCTTCTTCTTTGGCAACTTTTCTGGGTTCTCTGCTTCTAGCAAATGAATTCCAATACCATAGCCGAATAGCCTGCAAAGTAAACACACAGAAAATGAAAACCCCACCAAGAATATCCATCTGGGATAACAAAACAACAGATATTTGGGGAAAAAATGTCTACTTTATTAACTGTCTCTTCATCTAAAAGAGACTTATTTTAGTTGGAAAAAAAGATCTTGATCTTAATGGTTTATGATGATTATTACGATGACGATGATGTTGTGTGTGTGAAACTAATTACCATGCCCCATCAAAATCAAAGGAACCAGGTCTTCTAATGGGGAAAAATCCAAGAACGTTCTGGTAGAAATCCATTGATTCTTCCACTGATCTGCATATGAGGGAGATATGGTTCACAGACTGAAGACGCAGAGGGTTTTCAACTCTCTTGTCCTTCATTGTCAACCCAAAAATCTATTCAACAAAACAAAATGAAGAACCAGAAAAAGTGGAAGAAGAAAGAAAATGGAAAATTGAAGGAAAGGGAAAATATTGAGGGAAGAAAGAGTGTCACGGAAGTAGCAAAACTGGTACTGCAATATATAGAAGCAGTGAAGCCGCTGTGGCGCGCCACGTGTCCCTTCTGGTGGTACTTGTCAGATACGTACATTGTCGATTGCATCAACCACACGATGCTGACTAGGATCTTACAAGTGTGTAGGGGTCATGACACGTGAGCTTGCATGCACAAAGCATAAGACTTATCGTACACGTTTATTTTGTTTACATTATTTTTATTCTGAAATAAATATTTGCTAAAAACTAAAAAAAAAAAAAAAAAAAAATAAAATATTAAAAATACA